>PJEL010003985.1_pt1 | contig 12373 bp, 8 predicted proteins | sample 1853271 | NCBI WGS metagenome assembly PJEL01 (sample SAMN08108733, study PRJNA415343) | Invertebrate metagenome, whole genome shotgun sequencing project. | host: Globobulimina | place: Sweden: Gullmar Fjord | collected 2015-08 | reverse complement strand
TGTGGGGCATTAGGATAATGCAGGAGCTATTATCGAGAATAACCATTACCTGCGTGCTGTGCCTTGCTCTGGTTTCCTAGCTTAACTCTGAAACTGCATTTTCAAGTGGCTTGGGTATAAAGAGCTAGGGTAAGTCAGTATCACTGACAATAATTTCTACCGTTGGTAGTAGCTTATCTGCTACTGTGCTGCTATCACCACCGTAGTCATTATTTCCCCAAGTAATCACGGTTCGGTCTTTCTTTAATGCCGCAAAAGCGTTATTGGTCGAATAAATATCGACTATGTTGCTTGGCTCAATGGTACTACTGTCACTTCCTGAGTTGGTTTCTCCCCAAGTTGCAACTGATGCGTCTGTTTTGAGCGCCGCAAAAGCATCTATTGTTGAATAAACTTTTACAACATTAGTTAAATTTACAGTGGAACTATCGCCTCCGCGAGTACTTGATCCCCAAGTTGTCACCGTACCGTCTGCTTTAAGTGCAGCAAATGCAAAAGCGTTAGCATAAATTGTTGAGATATCACTTAGGGTTACATTGTTACTATCGCCGCCGTTATTATTGTCTCCCCATGTTACGACGGAGCCATCTATTTTTAGTGCCGCGAATGCTGTAGTGGTAGAAAAAACTTCGGCGCTATTATTTAACGCAACATGGTTACTGATGCCGCCATAGTCAATATGTCCCCAAGTCTCTATTGAGTTATCAGTTTTTAGGAAAGCAAAAGCAAAAGGGTTAGAGAATACTTTGCTAATGTTTTCTATAACTAAAGATTCACTATTTGTGAAGGAGCCTCCTCCCCATGTGCTTACTGAGCCATTGTTGCTGTGTGCTGCAAAGGCATTATTTGTCGAGTAAATTTCTTTCACATTTGTTAGGTTTACTGCATTACTGTTTCCGCCACGAGCACCTTCACCCCAAGTTACAACGGAACCATCACTTTTTAAGGCAGCAAAAGCGGAAGTAGTAGAATAAATGCGTGTTATATCAGTTAAAATTACTGAACTGCTATCAGCACCATGTTCAGTGCTGCCCCAAGTTACGACTGAAGCATCTTTTTTAAGTGCCGCGAAAGCATAGTCAGTAGCATAAATTTCTTTTACGTCGACAAGTAAGGGGATAATGCTACTAGATGCTGGCAGTAGCCCCCAGCTAATGACTGAACCATCATTTTTTAATGCGGAAAATCCGCCATCATTAGCAAAAATTTTACTGATATTTGTTAGTTCGACATTTGCGCTATCACCGCCTAGCGAACTTTCGCCCCAAGTAACAACGGAGCCATCATTCTTAAGCGCAGCGAATGCTCTAACGTTAGCGTAAATATGAGTAACATAACTTTTATATAACGGTGCTATTGTTTGATAGGCATTGTCAATTAAATTGGCGTTATTGTTGGAGGAGGCATCAAGACGTATTTTTTTATCTAAATCAGCGAAAGTTAACTGGTAGCTGTCTGTATTAGATACATTTTCGCCGCCGATTGACCAGCTAAATTTATTCATTGAAGCTAAACACTCGGTACAGTTGACCGTGGCAATTAATGTTTCTCCTTGAGCCCATTTCCCCGTAACATTAATAGCATTTATTGTTGCAGGCTTTGGTGTTTGTTTAGTTTCTTCATTTGTGCTTCCGCTGCCACCACCACAGCCTGTAATAGTCATAAAGCTAAACAAAACCACTAAATAAGCTTGTTTGAATATCATTTTTAATTCCCTTTATTTCTTTGCTTATATCTTGCGAAATTGTATCTGAAAAACTAGATGAAAAGAATGTTTAGATTTATTAGATATACGTCAATTCACAAAGCCGCTGTACAAGTTGTTCTTTAGGCGTGCAATCATAGCAAAGTGTTCTTAAACATAAGTTGATTGACATACTTCTCGATAGGCAAAACACACTTTGCTAATAAAGCCTTATGTCGTTTGGGGCGATTTTTTGATGATTTGATTCCATCAGGGGAATTTGAACGTATGATAGATAACTTTTATCTATTGCGGGTCAGTAAAATGGTTAAGAAATATTTTCACTCACTGTTAGTGCATTTATTACTTTAAATTTTAGTCATAAAAAAGCACCAGACTTAGGCTGATGCTTGGTATTTTTCGCTAAAATTAAGTATTATTTTTTAAAGCGGCGAGTAGCAAGCCCCAATATGCCAAGTGCAAAAATAGCGAGTGTCGTCGGCTCTGGAACTGAAGTTAATTGACGCGCTGTTTGGTCATAGTTTGCTGAGGCGCTATTCCAAGTATAAAGTAAAGATTTTCCACTTGGATGGATACCATTGGCATTACCATCATCCGCAGTGAAATAGTTAAAGTGGCTACCATCACCTTGCGATACGCCAATAACATCATCACCACCATCATCACCACTGCCATTTAACTGTAAATAGTTAAATTGAATCGTGCCATTTTCGAATAAAATGGCTTGGAAGGAATTATAAAATTCTTCTTCATAATCTATAACGTCAAGCCAAGTCATAACAAATCTCATATCGCCTGTTGTGCCTAAGGTGTTGGTATAAACTTTTCCGTCTTCGCCTGGATCAATATCAGCGTTGAATACGGCAATCATAGGGCCGTAGGTATCTTCTATGTCACTACCTATTTCATAGGCTTCTTCATCATTAAAGAAAAGGCTGCCGTTTGTTGAACCATAAACTTGATTATAGGTAGCATTATAAAAACTGAAATCAAAGCCTAAGTTAAATAGCTCAGTGTTGTCATCATCATCACTCAAGTCACTTAGTGTGCCGTAATTAGACTCCCACTCAATGACCGTTGCGTTAGCTGTGCCAATAAAGCAAGTTGTTAGTAAGCCAATGATGATAAGTTTACAAAATGTCATTTTATATCTTCCCTAGATTCCGTTTGGGTTGTTCTTGAGTAATATAAAATCACAAGCACTTTGTATGCCAAAAGGTTAACTGTTTGTTTTCATATAGTAAATGTCGAGTTTTATTATCGATACTATAATGCTGTAAACTATCCTGACAGGCTCCAAGAGGCATGATTTAATCGCTTCAGGGTCAAAAGACCTTAGTAAATTATTTTTATGAATACGCACTATTATAAATGGCCGCCAAGAGCATAAATGCGCCTTTTTCTTGATATTGGGCATTTAGCTGTTCACTTCCTCATTATTTGCACATTATATCGGTATATTTATTAATGAAATTTGCATTTATCTATTCAAGTTTATTGCTTGCTTGGCAACTATGGCTCATTTATGAGGGGAAGTTAATATGAGATTTAGCATCAGTTACATCTATTTATTTATTATGGCCGGGGGAATCGCTCTATCGGGTTGCGGAGGGGGGAGTAGCAGTGAAGACAAAGTAGCAGACAGTGAAATTGTGCAACCTATTCCTGCTGAACCTGAACCTGAACCTGAACCTGAGCCTGAAATTCCGCCTGAACCTGACGTTGATTCCGCACCCAATATCTTATTTATTATCTCTGATGATCAAGGTTTAGATGCATCAGCGCAATATAGCTTCAGCCAAGATGTACCGCTGACGCCGACAATAAATGAATTAGCACAGCAAGGTGTCGTTTTTGAAAATATGTGGGTTACGCCGGCATGTACAACAACAAGAGGCACTATCATTACGGGTAAATATGGTGCCAATAGTGGTGTTGAAACCGTACCAGCGACCTTATCGGCAGAGCATGAAATTTTACAGCAGTACTTAAAGCGAAATAATGCCACAGAAAATTATCAATCAGCTGTTTTTGGTAAATGGCATCTGAGTACAGGAAGCGGCACAGAAACACATCCCAATGATATTGGTGTTGATTACTATGCGGGTAATTTATCAAATATTTCTAATTATTATGATTGGGCGTTAACCATTAACGGTGAAACTGAAAATACAACAGAATACCACTCAACAAAAATAACAGATTTAGCGATTAATTGGCTTAGTGAACAAAGCACTCCATGGTTTGTTTGGCTTGCCTATTCTGCACCACATTCACCATTTCACTTACCGCCCACCTCGTTACATGATCGTGAGCTATCAGGCACTGGCGACGATATTAACGCGAATAAACGTGAATATTATTTAGCCGCTATTGAAGCTATGGATAGTGAAATTGGTCGATTGATTAATACACTTGATGAAGCTACTCGCGATAACACTATTATTATTTTTATTGGTGATAACGGCACGCCTAGTGGTGTCATTGATACTTCTGTATATGGCAGTAATCATGCTAAAGGTTCACTTTATCAAGGCGGGGTTGCAGCACCTTTTGTTATGTCTGGGAAAGGCGTAACACGAATAAATGAGCGAGAAGTTGCGTTAATTAGCGCGACTGATTTATACGCTACTATCGCTGAAATTGCTGGCGTTACTGAAAGCAAAATACATGATAGCAAAAGCTTTAAAGCCCTTCTAACAAGTGATAACTCTCTCCATAATGACTATGCGTATACGGCATTTAAGTCTGATAATGTTTCTGGTTGGACAACGCGTTCAAAAGACTACAAGTTGATTGAATTTGACAGTGGTGAACAAGAACTTTACTTACTGTCTGATAACTTCACTGAAACTAATAATCTACTGCCCACCAATGATGCATCATTACTTGATGAGCTAAGTGATTTAGAAAGTGTTGCTGAGATTATTTATGGCCCTGATGATACCGCTGGACCTATTGATATCACCAATGCAATTCTTGTTAATAAAAGCGGAAATTGTGCTGATTACATCGAACAGTTTACCTCGATTGTCAATGATGTGAATAACGGTGTGGTTTTTTATGGCGACCTGGTGATCTCTCAAGTGGCAAATAAATGCATATTTCAAACTAACGCTATTCCTAACCATTACTTTAATGATGGTGGCCACGCCTTTCCAAATCATGTTAGCGAGCAAAGTGATCAATTTGAGATCACAACATCACCGACTATTGCTAATCAAAAAACAGCTATTTCATTGCAAGTCGATAATGCCATTATGCTTAACGGTGTAAAAGTTGATTTACTGGCTGCTGGCTGTTTCGGTATTGGTAATGGCAAAGTTGGTTGTAATGATATGGCGCAAGCTTGGCGATATGATCCTATGCATGAGGAAAACGGCTTCGCCGTTGATTCTCACAACGCTCACGCCCAACCTGATGGTACTTATCATTATCACGGTTCACCTTTGGCACTATTTGAAGATAGTGACAGCCAAGGCTCTCCTGTTGTAGGTTTTGCCGCTGATGGCTTTCCTATATTTGGTTCATATTTCGACGATCAAGGTGCTATTCGGAAAGCCTTATCGAGTTATCGTTTGAAAGAAGGTACACGTCCAAGTGGAGTCGGAGAGCCTGGAGGAAGTTATGATGGTACTTTTAGATATGACTATGAATACATTGACGGTGCAGGTGATTTAGATGAATGTAACGGCATGACAAAAGATGGTGTTTATGGCTATTATATTATACCGAGCTATCCTTATGTACTAGCCTGTTTTTCTGGGACTCCGGATGATAGTTTTCGTAAGTAGTTGAGCTTTAAAAATCGCTAAAATTTTACAAAAACACAGCTAAAAAGTCTTGTGATTATTGTGCTGTAAGCTTAAATATAGCGAGCAAGTTTAATTTGCTCGCTATAGATTTAGTTACCACTGCTCTTTAAGAATATCTAAAAAGTATTCTAATTTTACTGGACGACTAAAAAGATAACCTTGTACTGAATTACATGAGTTTTTTATCAAAAACTTTAATTGCTCTTCTGTTTCCACACCCTCAGAAGTAACTGATAAGTTAAGGTTATGCGCCATAGCAATAACGGCCCGAACAATGGCTTTATCATTTTCATCGGTAACAATATCTTTAATAAAAGAGCGATCAATTTTTAAAAAATCTAACGGTAGTTTTTTCAGGTAAGCCAATGAACTATAACCAGTACCAAAGTCATCGACGGATACAGTTATACCAATTGCTCTCGCATTGCTTAGTAACCTTCTGGCCTTTGAGTAATCATCAACTAATACCCCTTCAGTGACTTCTAACTCTAATAATGATGGCTCAACTTGATAGGTTTTAATACAGTTATGTAGGTAGGAAAATAAATTTGCATCAATCACTTGTGAAGGGGATAAATTTATTGAAATGGTAACATTAGAGCCTTTGCTGTTAATTTCCTTAATCATTTGGCAGGCGCGTTTTATTACCCATTCACCTAGGCTAATAATGAGACCACTTTTTTCAGCAATGGGGATAAATTGGTCAGGGCTGATCAAACCTTTTGTTGGGTGATTCCAGCGGATCAACGCTTCTGCTTTACTAATGGAATGACTTTCTAAATCAACAATAGGTTGTAAAAACAACTCAAACTCTTCGTGGCTTATTGCTTGTCTTAATTCTTGCTCAACTTTAATTAAATGGTGTGAGGCGTCTTTGATTGATTGCGAATAAAACAGTAAAGAATTTTTCTTATTTTCTTTACCGCTGTAGGCACTTAAATCGACGAATTTCATCAACTCTTCAACGCTTGTGGCGTCATTCGGAAAATTTGCCGCGCCAATACTGACACTAATATGAAAGCCGTCTAATTTATTTGTTTGGTAAGGTTTGCTTATGGTCTCTAATATACGCTCTATAGCATTTTCGCATGCTGTTTGATTGTCAATATTTGCCAGAATAATGGCAAACTCATCGCCGCCCACTCGGGCAATAAAGTCAGATTTTTTGATCACATTTTCAATACGCCGACTGAAATCTATCAGCAGTTTGTCGCCTTCTTGATGACCATAAAATTCGTTATGGCGTCTAAACTCATTAATATCAACATATAACAGATAAAATGGCGAATCGGTGATGATTTGTTGATCTAAAGTTTGCCAAAAAGAAAAACGATTAGGTAATTCGGTTAGCATATCTTGTAATGCGAGTTTTTCATTGCGCTGTACTAAGTGCTTTATGGTACTTATATCGTTGGCGAAAATTATCCAACTTTCGGGTTCATTGAGTCTATTTTTCACTGGATAAAAGCCAATTTTAAGCCATTTTAATGTTGATGGTGGTGATATCCAGCATAATTCACCGTCCCAATTGGATTTGGTTGAGATGATGCGCTCGTATTCAGGTAATTGATTTTTCATCAATTTCGTAATGATATTTATTGGCCTAACCGCAGCGGTGTTATTGGATGAGTTGTGTTCAAAAAGCGTTAACGCGGCCGTGTTTTCAATAATGGTTGAAAAGTCAGCATCGACCACGATGACGCCGAAATCTGCATTTTCGATGACTTTAGTTAAGGCAAATACAAGATTATTTTGCTCTGGTGGCTGGCTTAAAATAGAGCGTAGCCGTGTTTGTAAATATTCATTCTGTAAAAATAAACGATCGTTAGATAATAGTATCTCTCGAGCTAACTGCTTAGTTTTTTGTTGGAACTGGTAATCTGCCAACTGATTGGTGATCAGTAATATATTGTGCTGTTCTTGTTTTATGGCGATAGCTTCTAGATGAAGCGCACTATGGTTTTTAATTTCTTCGGTCCATAAGCCCGAACGAAGCTTAGCATTTTGCTGGTCGTGCCATACTAATCTAGCATCAATAAGAAAATCGAATAAAAACGGCGTATCTTCACTAATAGTGAATATTTGTTGATGATCAGAGCTTGGGAAAAGCGCTTTGGCCCACTGACCATCTCCTTGAACTAACTTAACTTTGCCGGCGTCAATATCGATAACTTCTAATACAATTTGTTCTAATGCGTTTAAAACACTATTCAGTAGTGATGTCATTCTTCTTGTCCTTTAACAATAATGCCGCCAATGCTAAGAACATATCGTCCACATGCTCGCCAGTTTTTGCGCTTGTGGTAAATTGCAGATCGAAAAGTTTTTGATATGCATCTTGTTCTATAGCTGACAAATGCCAAGTAGAAGGTAAGTCACTTTTATTGATTGCCAGAATTGCCGGGCAAGAGGTCACTTGTTTTGCCAAGGTGTGAATGTCTAAGCCTTCAATTAGTGAGGAGGCCCTTGTTTGATCGACAACAATAATATAACCCGCAGCACCGCGTAAGTACCTTTCCTCAAAAACGTTATATCGATCATTCCCTTCGATATCCCATAACATGAAATTGATTTCGTCGTCGTCTACTACTAATGATTTTTTGTCGACTTTAACACCTATTGTCGTCAGGTACTTTTCACTAAAAATACCTTCGACAAATTGTTTAACTAAGCTAGTTTTTCCGACACTCGACGCACCTAATAGACAAATTTTCTTTTGAATCATAGCGCCACCTCCATTCTCGGCTAAGTTATCTTTTCTGGCTACAGCACTCTTACGTTGCTAATCTACCAGCGTTTTTCTAAGGGCTTAACTGACTATCGTATATATATCACATTAAATATCACTTTTCTTGCTGTATTTTTGACCGTATTGATATCAATTTGGCCGAGCCCTACAACATACATTTGCTCTGCATTTAGGCCTTTGTTTATCAATACTTTCTCAGTATTGTTTGCTCTGTTTAGGCTTAAAGTCTTATTGGTGGCAATATTACCGGTATTGTCGCTACAACCAATAATCAATAGACCAATATTGATGTTAAGTTCGTTTGCTAATGCGTTTAATTGCTCCATGTATTGCTTGATTTGCTCTAACGATGCTTGCATTTTGACTGTTATTGTTTCACTTGCGACCGCAAAGTCGAGTTGGGTAGAGGAGATTCTACCAATTAAGTCATCAAAAATTTGTTGTTTTACTTGCCGGCTAGACGCTATTTTCTGTGTTGATATTAGCTGTAACTGAGCAATGTCTAAGTTTTGCCCTTTGGTAAAGCCGGCAATAGCTAAAGTGTTTAAAAGTAATGCTGAATCATTAAAGCTCAATTTACCCGATAGCGATAATATGTTTTTTTGCCAGCTTAAATTGAGTTGTGGAAATTGATTAACAACTTTCTCTGCTCGAGCAAGCAGTATTTGTGAATCAAGTGAATGATAGCTTCGTTCTACAATAGTGAATGCTTCAACGGCTAAATCATTATTTTTTAACCATTGTGCAAGTTTTACTGCATTGGGATCTCGCAAAATATCAAGGTTAATATCGTCAATACTATTGATGGTTAATTGCCTGATAATAACGCCTGGCTCATGATCTAATTGCATAATTTTTTCATGTAATTGTTGGTTTTTTGTCCAAGAAAATACTTGGTAACCTAAGCAGATAACGGCAACAAATAGCACTGCGAAGGCAAGCCAAGGCTTTTTCTGCTTATTTTTTTCACTCTTGTGTTCAGACAATAAACAGTCTCGTAGCAAATTTTCGGCATTGATAAAGGGCTGGTTGTCGCCATCAAATTGATTGAGTTCATTGAAATAGAGCTGGTGAATGTTCTCTAGCGTAAGTTGCAGTTGGTCACTAATTTTTTGTGGTGGATTTCCTAATACGGCAGCAACCACTAAGGCACTAGGCCCTGGTTTTATCAGTAAGTTGAAACTGTCAGTACTTACAGTTTGTAATTGTTCTTTTTGGCCTTCTTCACCGGTTAAAAAAGAGTCACCAACAAAGCTATTAATTGCTGATAGCATTGATGAGACCATATCCGCGTCGCTTTTTCCTTCATTATCGAGGTCGACCGAATTTAAAAGTAAGCCAGTTTCTCGGTGAATAAGAAAAACATGTTCAACGCGATAAGCAAAAGTTTGTGATGCGGCATATTGCGCAAAACTAACACCAGTTTTCCAGGCTTTTAAGCGCCACTTTAAACCTTTTATTGTCAGGCTATTTTCTAATAATTGATTGGTTTTTTCCATGAAGTCGCTGAGAAAAGCCGCAACTGACTTGCGTACCAAACTACCGACGAGCGGGTATAATGAACTTATTAGCCGTTCACTATTGTGGGTAACTGAATGTTTAACCGAGTCTTCTATTAGCGGCTGTAATACTTTATTAACTGAGCTATCTTGTTTTTGTCTGTCATGGAGTGCTTCAGTGACAACATCAGTTACTAGCGTACGAGCTTCTTTTTTAATACTATCAGTAATTAAGCTATTATCTTTACCGAGTATTAGTGTTCTTACTTGTTCTATATGCTGTGTAGACTCAACTTGTTCATTTGTGTTGTCTTCGGGCATTATAGCTGGTCATCTTCTAAATTTGTTGCCATGGTTGATAGCAATTTCGCCAGTGTTTTCCTGTCGGTTTTAGATGAGCTAAGTTCTCTCGATACACCTTCCAAGTGTGATTTTAATTGCTTTATTTGCTCATTAAAACTTTTACTAAGACTATCGCTTTCACTATCAAGTGACTGCTCAATACTCTTAAAGTCTTGCTGTGTCGATGTGGCAAACATTTCATGTTCGGAAGCTAAATTTGCTAAGTCTTTTTGAAGAACAGATTCGTTATCTTCATGAGTTTTATCTGATAGGCTGAGGCGTTGTTCAAGCTCGGTAAAGCGTTGTTCGATCACTTGCTGAAAATTAGTTAGACGGTTGCTAAAACTCTCATTTTGAATACTGAGTGCTTTTTGCATTTCAGCATGTGTTAATGAAATTTTTTCTTTCAGCTGTTGCTCTGCATTACCAAAAACTATTTGCCTAAGTTGCTGCAATTCATCTACTGGCGGGGGATTTTTTGACTCATCCTTTTTTACATTCTTATTATTTGACATTTCTTACATTCCATTATTAGTCGATTTGTCTTTTTATTTCAGTATAACGATAAATATTGAAACTGCCTGTTTTATGAGCTTTTAATTGTTATATATCAATATATTGTTAACACAGCCTTTGTGATGAAATGACATATAGCTAGCAAATTGTTAAATTACTAGCTAGAGCTGTGATACACATTTGGTAAACTTTAAAGCTAAATATGTAGCACTCGCTCACTAAAGCTATTATTCAACGCTCAGTTAACAAATCGATGATGATGGCTTTGAACTGCTTGTTTCTAGCGCTTTCAAAGGCGTTTTTATTTTGACAAAGGTACAAATTTTCACAGACAGGTTTTGCTAATGACTGGATACGAATGTTTTTTTGTTGATGAAATGCATTTACCGCATGTAAAGGTAATATAGTAAAACCAATATTTCGGCTAACTGGCTCAAGAATTAGACTAATTTGGTTGGAAAAACCTTTATGTTCAAATTGGTCTATATGTTCGAATTCTTTGAAATTTTCACTCAGTAACAAATTTGCATGATGTTCAACATCTGGGTGCAGGATAAAACCTAAATCTACTAATACTTGCCAGTTTATTTTTTTTACCTTGTGGCTGGTGACTAACACTAAGGGCTCTAAGGCTATTTTTTGGCTGGTTAATTTACTTGTTTTGGTTGTTTCTGTCATCAAAGCAATATCGATTTTACGTTCAATTAACGCCTGTTCAATGCTCTGGTTTGGCGCAAAAGTATAGTCGAGAGACAGTTTTGGATGAGTTTGCTGAATATCAAGCAACTGAGGGTATAGCTTTAATCCAACACTACCAGGAGATGATACTCGTATATTGCCGATATATGGGTCATCTTGCTTTATTGATGCTGCTAGGTCATCGCTTGCCTGCAGTAGTTTTTTGCCACTTTGATATAAGCGTAAACCGGCATCGGTTAAGGTAAAAGATTTACCTTCTCTTAGTAATAGCCCGACATCCAACTGCTGTTCCAGTTTTTGAATATGTTGGCTAACACCTGACTGTGTCATGAATAGCGCAGTGGCGGTGTGAGTAAAATGCTCTAGCTCAACCAGTGTGCAGTAGGTTTTTAACCAAAGTGGATTTATCATAATAAAACATACTCATAAAATAGAAAATGATAATTATTTTATACCTTATCATGTGCTCTATAGATTATCCTACTAGGGTTATACAATTAGTGGTTCATTATTTATAGTCAATATATAGATGATGCTGATGTTACGAAAATGTATCGCTCCCTTTGTCATTTTTCCAAAGTGATAACTATATCGCTGACCTTTATGGAGAATTATTTTGGCCAAACTTTGGTTTTATTCATACTCTGAGCAGAACTATGCCGTAGGACTACCAACCGAAGGTATTCCCATCTAGCCGATAGCAACGTTAAGCGGATATTCCTGAATGAATAGATCATTCTGAGATTTAAAATGCGCATAAAACTAGCATTGAACTTTATTGCTGATTCTTTCGTATTTATTAGAAATAAATATCGGAGAATTGTTATGCATTCAAATTCAATATCTTGTTTACTGCCTGTGATAATTGGTGTTTCAGATTCAAGTCACTATTTAGTTGGAATGATAGACTCGAGAGATAACCTTGGCGGCTTAGAACAAAATACAAAGGCAGCAATGTTTACATCGCTAGTCGATGCTAAAGCCTATTTACGCCGACATAATATTTTTTCAGCATTACTTGAGTTTCAAAGTGCTTATGATGAAATGT
>PJEL010003984.1_pt1 | contig 12377 bp, 9 predicted proteins | sample 1853271 | NCBI WGS metagenome assembly PJEL01 (sample SAMN08108733, study PRJNA415343) | Invertebrate metagenome, whole genome shotgun sequencing project. | host: Globobulimina | place: Sweden: Gullmar Fjord | collected 2015-08 | reverse complement strand
CCCCGCGGGCTACGCGATCGAGAGTTGCGACATTGATCTCGACGGCAAAGACGAGCTGATCTGGTCGAGCCCCTCACTCCGCCTTTTCCTGAAGCCCGATGCCGGCGGCCGCGTGCGGGAGCTCGATTTCCTGGAGCGCCCCTTCCCGCTGACGAACACGCTCACGCGGCGGCGCGAGCACTATCACGCCAAGCTGCGGGAGCTCGGCAACGAGTCCGAGGACGGAGCCGGAGCGAAGAGCATCCACGAGATCGTGACGGCCAAAGAGGAGGGCCTCGAGCGCTTCCTGGACGAAGATCCCCATCCCCGGGCGAGCTTCGAGGAGCGGATCTTTCAGCCAGGGGCGGAGGACTGCGGCTATTCCACCGAGGGGATCGATTTCAGCGCCGTCCGATTCACGGCGGCCGAACAGAGTGATCCGCGGGAGCCCCTGTCGCTCAGTGGCGTGCTCGAGCTGGGCGATGGTGCCCGGGCCCAGCTTTGCAAGCGGCTGAGCTGGACGGCCGACGGAGCGGGGATCGATGTAGAACTCGAACTCTCCTACGACGGAAACGGCACTCTGGCCGGCCGTTTTGCTTCGGGCTGGAATTTCAACTTCCTTGCCCCCGACGCGCACGACCGGCGGATTCTCGTCGATGGGGAACCGGCGGCCGATCCGATTTTACGCAGCAGAGGCTGGGAGACGGGCATCGGGAGTCTCGAGATCCGGGACGAATACAGCGGCATCGCCCTTGCGCTTGCAGGCGAGGACCTGTCGGTATACCGTGAGCCGATCGAGACCGTCAGCCTCTCGGAGGCTGGCTTCGAGCGGGTCTATCAGGGCTCGTGGCTTGCCGTGTGCAAAGAGGTCTCCCTTGAGTCCGGGGAATCGGCGACGCTGGCCTATCGGCTGACGTTGCGGACGACCCACTGAACAATCGTTAGGAAAGGAATCCCGCATTGCTGGAACGGGAATTGGAAATCGTCAACGTGAAAGGGCTCCATCTTCGCGCGGCGAGCGAATTGGTCAAGCTGACCTCGTCGCTCGCGTGCAAGGTCTCCCTCTCGAACGGCGTTATAGAAGTGGACGGAAAGAGCATCCTCGGTGTCGCGGCGCTCGGCGCAGCGAAGGGGAGCATTATCCGTGCGCGAACCGAAGGTGATGAAGAAGCGGACGGTCTCGAACAGATCACAGCACTCTTCAAAAAAGGCTTTTACGAGGATGCCACCTGAGTCCCGCACAATGAAACGCTTCATGGGCCAAGCCGGCGCTCCGGGGATTGCTCATGGCGATGTGCTTCTCTATGTGCACGATCTGCCGATGGCGGGTCTGCGCCAGATCACCGAAGCGGAGATCGATGGAGAGCTCGCCCGTCTCGAGGCAGCGCTCGCCGCGACCGAGAGGGAGATCAAGGGGCACAGGGACAGGGTCGCCGAGGAGCTCGGCGAAGACCACGCGCGCATCTTCGATGCCCACGGCTTCATCCTGCGCGATGAGATCCTGCTCAGCAAGACGCGCGATCACATCCACGGCAAGCTCTGCGCCGAGGCGGCCTTCGCCCGCGCTTGCGAGACCATCATCCGCGCCTTCCAGGCTCTCGACGGGAGCCTTCCGGACAGGGCGGGTGATCTTCGTGATGTCGAGCGGCGCGTGATCGGCCAGCTCCGAGGCCGGCAGGTCTCGGGATTTCGTGATCTGCAGGAGCAGGTGATTGTCGTCGCCCGCGACATCAGCCCCTCCGACACGGTCACGATGAGTCGCGACAAAGTGCTCGGCTTCATCACCGAACTCGGCGGCGAAGCGAGCCACTCCGTGATCCTCGGCCGCAGCTTGGGCATCCCTGTCGTCGTCGGCGTCGAAGGGCTCCTCGACGCCGTCCAGGATGGCGACTCGATCATGGTCGATGGCCACACGGGGCAGGTCCTCGTCCATCCCGATGAGGATGCGGAGGGGCGCTTCGATAAACTGCGCCAGGCCTACGTCGAACTCGAACGCGAGAGCCTCCGCTACAAGGACTACCCCGCCGAGACGCGGGATGGCCGCAAACTCGAATTGCTCGCCAACATCGAGCTGCCCGATGAGGTTGTCGGTGCGCGCGAGCAAGGCGCGGCGGGCGTCGGCCTATTTCGAACCGAGTATCTGTTCCTCAGCCAGCCGGATTTTCCCAGCGAGGAATTTCAGTACGAAGCTTACCGTCGTGTCCTTTCCGCCGTCGCTCCCGATCCTGTGATCATCCGCTCCCTGGACCTGGGCGGCGAGAAGGTGGCGCCCTATATGCGCTTTCCGAAGGAGGATAATCCCTCCCTCGGGTGGCGGGGCATCCGCTACGCGCTCGGCATGCCGGAGATCTTCAAGACGCAGCTCCGCGCCATTCTCAGGGCGAGCGCGCACGGCAATCTGCGGCTCATGTTCCCCATGATCTCGGGGTATGGAGAACTGATGCAAGCGAAGGCGCTCATTGAAGAGGTGAAGGCGGAACTGAACGCCGAGGGGTTGTCCTATTCGGACAGCTACGAACTCGGCATCATGATTGAGACGCCGAGCGCAGTGGCCATCGCCCACATCCTCGCCAAGCAGGTAGATTTCTTCAGCATCGGCAACAACGATCTCGTGCAGTATTCGCTCGCCGTCGATCGGGACAACCGCTATGTGCAGCATCTCTACGATCCCTTCCACCCCGCGATTCTCAGGCAGATCAAGCGGACCGTGAAGGCGGGCAAGGCCCAGGGCTGCTGGGTCGGTATCTGCGGCGAGCTGCCCGAGAGTCCGGCCTTTACGATTCTGCTCATCGGTCTGGGCCTCGACGAGATCAGCGTGACGCCCTATCGCATCCCCGAGATCAAGCGGATCGTTCGCAACATCACCTACGATCAGGCGAAGAATCTGGTCAAGAGCGCGTGGAGCTACTCGACCGCCGCCGAGATCAGAAAGAACGTGCAGCGGCTCGCCCGGCGAAAGTTCCCCGACCTGCTCGATCTCTTCGACAGTCGCAGCAGGGAAGCCCAATGAACGACCTTCGGAAAACCAAGCTGGAGGCGCCCGCGATTCTCGCAGGCAACGACCCCTCGGACATGCTCGGTCGGCTCGACGCTTTTCCCTCTGAATTCGAGGCGGCGCTCGCCGAAACGCCCCCCGCGATCCCGGCACCGACTCGGCTGCTTCTCGGCGGCATGGGGGGCAGCGCGATCGCAGGCGACCTCGCGGCGAGCCTGCTCGGTCAGCCGGGCGGGGGGGAACTGCGCGTTGTTCGCGGGTACCGCTTGCCGCCTTCGCGACCGGGCGATCTGCTGCTGCTCTGCAGTTACTCGGGCGAGACCGAGGAAACCCTCGCCCTGCACGCTGAGGGCAAGGCCCTGAGGTTGCCCATGCTCGCGATGGGATCGGGGGGAACGCTCGGCGTTCTCGCGGGACAGGGGATGCCGCTCATGACGGTGCCCAGCGGCTCAGCGCCGCGCGCCGCGCTGCCAAGCCTTCTCGGTAGGCTGCTCGGTCTTTTCATGAGTTGGGGCGGAGTGTGGGATCCGGGAGTGGAGATTCCCGAGGCTATTGACGCCCTCCGCACCATGGCCGAACTCTGTCATCCCGATCGGCCGCTCGCCGAAAACCCCGCCAAGAAGTTTGCGCTCGCACTCGGAGATAGGCGACCGGTCTTCGTCTCCCTCGACGAATGCTACAGGGGGGTCGCCCTCAGGCTGCGCTGCCAGATGGAGGAGAACGCCAAGTGCTTCTCCCTCAGCAGGGAGTTGCCCGAGCTGCACCACAACAGCTGGATCCCCTGGGCGGAGGGGGAATTTGGGGGCATCCCCGTTTGGCTAGGGGAAGGCAGTGCCCATCCCAGGGTGCTCGACCGGCTTCGCCTCAGCGCCGCACTTCTACAAAAAGCGGGGCTGGAGGGCATTACCCTGCGGGGAAAAGGCGATTCCGTCCCCGCTCAGGTGTTGACAACGCTCCTGCTTGGCGATTTCTTGAGCACCTATCACGCCCTGATGCGCGGCATCGACCCGACACCCGTCGAGCCCCTTACGAACATGAAACGGGCACTCGCCGCGCAGGGCGGCATCAATCCCTCCAAGGATGGAAAATGAGTCTCACCGCCATCATTCCCGCGGCAGGCGTCGGCACCCGCCTGCGCCCGCACACCCACAGCCTGCCCAAGGCGCTGCTTCCCGTAGCGGGCCGGCCGGTTCTCGCGCACATCCTCGACCAGCTCATCGCGGTCGGGGTTGATCGCGTCGTCCTTGTCCTCGGCTATCTCGGGGACGAGATCACGACCTGGCTCCGGGCGAGCTATCCCGAGCTGCGCATCGATTCCATCGAACAGGCGGAGCGGCTTGGCCTCGGTCACGCCATCTTCACCGCGCTCGAGGGCGCCGAACTCCGCGAGGGCCCGGGGCTCGTCATTCTGGGCGACACCATCGTCCGCGCCGACTTTGCCGGTCTGCTCGCCGCGCCCGGCCATGCGATGGGGGTGAAGGAGGTCGCGGATCCCCGCCGTTTCGGCGTCGCCGTCACCGAGGGGAACCGGATCGTCGATCTCGAGGAAAAACCCGAAGAGCCGCGCAGCAACCTGGCCATGGTGGGTCTCTATAACTTCCGCGATCTAGGGATCCTCCACGAGAGCCTGGATCTGATGATCCGCGAGGATCGGCGGACCCGCGGCGAGTATCAGGTTACCGACGCCCTGCAGTGGATGATCGACAAGGGCGAGCATCTCTCACCCTTTGCGATAGACGGCTGGTACGATGTCGGCAAGGAGGAGACCTGGCTCGAGACGAACCGCGAGCTGATGATCGACCGCGCCCCGACTCCGCGCGAGGGCGTCGTTTTCCATCCCCCGGTCTGCATCCCCGATTCGGCTATTCTGGATGGGGTCGAGATTGGTCCCTACGTCAGTCTCGGTGAATCCGTTGAAATCCGCGGCGGCAGCATCGAAAATTCGGTTGTCGGCGCCGGCACATCCATGCAACAATGCCGGATTCAAAATTCCCTCATCGGCGCTCGCTGCCGGCTCGATCGAGTCATTGGCAGCATCAATGTCGGCGAGGATTGCAGCATTTCCGCAGCTAGCGATAACAGCCCCCCCCAGAGATAGGAGAAGCCGTGTCCGCGCGACATCTGTTCACATCGGAATCCGTAACAGAAGGCCATCCCGACAAGGTTTCCGATCAGATCTCGGACTCCGTCCTAGACGCAGTGCTCGAAGCCGAGATCGCAGCGGGGAACGATCCGGCGCGCGCGCGCGTCGCCTGCGAAACGCTCGTTACGACAGGCATGGCCGTCGTTGCCGGCGAAATGCGCACCAATGTCTGGGTGGACATCCCAGAGCTCGTTCGGCGGACGATCCGCGAGATTGGCTATACCGGAGCAGATATGGGCGGGTTCGATAGCGAGACCTGCGCGGTTCTCACAAGCATCGACAAGCAGTCGGATCACATCGCGATGGGCGTTGATACCGGTGGCGCCGGTGATCAGGGCATGATGTTCGGTTACGCCACCAATGAGACGCCGAACCTGATGCCGTTGCCGATCAGTCTCGCGCACCAGCTCACGAAGCGTCTCGCCGATCAGCGCAAGAACGGCGAACTGCCCCTCGCGCGCTCCGACGGCAAGAGCCAGGTTACCGTCGAATACGATGGCCGCAAGCCCGTCCGCATCGGCACAGTGGTCGTCTCGACGCAGCACTCCGCCGACTGGGCGATCGAGCAGCTGCGCGAAGAGGTCAACGCCAAGGTAATCCAGCCCGTGCTCGCCGAAAGCGGTTTCGACTACGACGGCTACACATGGCACATCAATCCTACCGGAGCGTTTGTAATTGGCGGACCGCAGGGAGATTGCGGTCTCACGGGTCGCAAGATCATCGTCGATACCTACGGCGGCAAGGGCAGCCACGGCGGCGGCGCGTTCAGCGGCAAGGATCCCAGCAAGGTCGATCGTTCCGCTTCGTACATGGCGCGCTATATCGCGAAGAACATCGTCGCGGCAGGGTTGGCGGATGAAACCGAGGTCCAGTTAGCCTACGCCATCGGCGTTGCGGATCCCGTTAGCGTGATGATCGATACCTATGGGACGGGCAAGGTGGATGACGTGAAGCTGACTCAGGCCGTGCGCGAGGTCTTCCCGCTCAAGCCCCGGGAGATCATCACACACCTGAATCTGCTCGTACCCCAATTCCGGAAAACTGCTGCCTACGGCCACTTCGGCCGCGAGGACGAGGGATTCGGTTGGGAAAAAACAGATCTTGCGGACGCCCTGGCGGGCCGCTTCTAAAAACAGAGGAGACTGAAAGTGAGCACGAAGACGAAATCCAAGGTTGCCGATCTCTCCCTTGCCGAAGCGGGCCGGATGCGGATGGACTGGGCCGAAAGCCGCATGCCCGTCCTGATGACCTTGCGCGAACGCTACTCGAAGACAAAACCGTTCACGGGGCACCGCATCGCCGGCTGTCTGCATGTGACGAAGGAGACCGGTGTTCTCATCGAGACGCTGATCGCCGCCGGCGCCGAGGTTGCATGGTCGGGTTGCAACCCGCTATCGACCAACGATGAAGTCGCCGCGGCTCTCGCGGCGAACGACGTTCCCATCTACGCCTGGCACGGCATGAATACGGAAGAGTTCTACTGGGCCATCGATCAGTGCCTCGAGGCCGAGCCGACGCTCACCCTCGATGACGGCGCGGATCTCATTGTCAGAGCCCACGCCCAGTACCCGGAACTCTGCGACCGCATCCACGGTGGAACCGAAGAGACAACGACGGGTGTCCACCGTCTTCGCGCGATGGGGGAAGACGGCAAGTTGCGTTACCCCGTAGTCGCCGTCAACGATGCCGTGACCAAGTGGGACTTCGACAATGTGTATGGAACGGGCCAGTCGAGCATCGACGGCATCCTGCGCGCGACGAGCATTCTGCTCGCGGGCAAGAAGTTCGTCGTCGCCGGCTATGGCCACTGCGGCCGCGGCGTCGCGATGCGCGCCCGGGGCATGGGCGCCGAGGTGATCGTCACCGAGGTGAAGGCCACGGCGGCGCTCAAGGCGACGCTCGAGGGCTTCCGCGTCATGCCGATGGACGAAGCAGCGAAGCGCGGCGACATTTTCATCACAGCGACGGGGATGAAGGATATCATCGTGGACAGGCACTTCAAGTCCATGAAAGAGGGCGCCGTCGTCTGCAACACCGGCCACTACGACTGCGAGATCAACCTGGAGCAGCTTGCCACGATCGCAGGCGATCCGACGCTGATCCGTCCCAATAATGAGCGCTACGACATGCCCGGCGGGCGCAAGATCTTCGTCCTCGCCCAGGGCCGTCTGGTCAATCTCGCCGCGGCGGAGGGACACCCCTCCGAGGTGATGGACATGTCCTTCGCCAATCAGTTCATGAGCCTGCTGTGGATGAGCAAAGAGGGGAAGCAGATGAAGAACATCATGCACGACATCCCCGAAGCGCAGGACGAGGAGATCGGTATGCTGAAGCTGAAGTCGAACGGGATTTCGATCGACGAGCTGACGCCCGAGCAAATCGCCTACGCCAGCGACTACACGGCCGGAACCTGATCGGTTTACGCATGCCTGCCTGGCTTCTCGTCGCCTGCGGCGGTTTCCTGGGTTCGGCGCTGCGCTATGGAGTATCGGGACTGGCGGGACGCATTGCGCCCGCCAGTCCTTTTCCTTTTGGCACACTCACCGTCAACGTTCTCGGATCATTGCTGATCGGTCTGCTCGCCGGGCTCTCGGAGGGGCGGGGCTTCCCTGGTCCACAGTGGCGCCTGCTGCTGGTTGTCGGGCTTTTGGGCGGCTTCACCACCTTCTCCGCCTTCAGTCTGGAAACCCTCGAGCTCTATCGCTCAGGAAGACCTCTGCTTGCCCTGGGTAACGTTCTAGGCAACAACTTGCTTGGAATCCTGGCCGCTTGTTGCGGGTACTTCCTCACCCGTCTGCCCCGTCTCATCTGATTTTGCGTGCCGGTGTACTTAGCGACTCGCGCGCGTGAGTAGTCCCAATCCAACCGTGAAGAAGAGAAGGTTGGCGGCCCATGCCGCAAGCAATGGGGGCAGGGTGTGATTGTGCCCGAGCGAGAGACCGACTCTGAGGAAGATGAGGTAGACGAAGGCGATGCCGACCGTCAGGCCGAAGCCGGTGGCCATCGAGATTCGCCGCTTCGAAGCGCTGAGCGCGCCGCCGAGCAGGACGATGACGAAGTTGGCCCAGGGGAAGCTCGCCTTCACGTGTAGATCCACCCAGAGCCGATCGATATCCTCGCCGGCGTTGCTCTGAGTGAGGATGTACTGCCGCAGCTCCTGGTAGTCCATCGCCTCCGGGTTCTTCTCCTCCTTGCTGAAGGATTCCGGCGGCTCGTCGATCTCCGGCAGTTCGAGATTGTCGAACTCGAAGCTGCCGCTCTCCGTTCGGATCTTGCCGGGTCCCGTCGGCAGAGAGTGGCGGGCGCCCTCCACCAGGCGCCAGTGGCTCCCGGCCCAGATCGCGTGCCGCGCGACGATATAGTCTCTGAGCCGACTGCCGTCGTAGCGAAGCAGGATGATGTTTTCGAAGCGCTGCTGCCCAACATAATAGGATTCCGCCCAGTAGATGGTGCCGTCATCACCCATCTTGTGGACGTAGCGGCGGACGTCCTGGCTTGTCTGAGGCCGCCGATCCACTTCGTGCGCCTCGAGCTCCTCGAGCGCGATATTGCTGCGCGTCACGACCTGATCGCTGAAGAAATAGCTGCCGACGCTGATCAGGGCGCCCAGGATGAAGATCGGCATGAGGATGCGGGGCAGGCGTTGACCGGCGGCGAACATGGCGGTCAATTCTAGATCTCGCGAAAGTCTACCCAGGCTGAACAGGCTGGCGAGCAGCATGGCGATGGGGAGAATCAGCATCGAGATGTAGGGCAGCTTGAACAGATAGAGGCGGGCAATCGTCCACGCCGGCGTCTCTTTGTCGATGTAATCGCCGATCTGCTCGAAGAAGTCGACGACGATGTAGATGAGCAGGAATGCCAGGATCCCCAAGCCGAGCGCCTGCAAGAACTGACGGATGATATAGCGGTCGAGAATCCTCATCGTCTCCTCCAGGGAAGGCGATTCCAGATCTCGCTCACCCGTTCCATCGCGCTAAAGGTCCGCGACTCGCGGTTCGTCCAGATCAGCATCCAGGCGCCGAAACCGAGCAACAGCAGATTCGCCGCCCACATCGCGAGCCACGGGGCGAGCAACTGCCTGTCGGCAAGCTCCTCGCCCGTGACGAGAAACACGTAGTACACGGTAAAGAGCAGCAGGCTGAACGAAATCCCCCAGCCCGTTCCGCTGCGCCCCGTCTTGATGGCGATCGGCGCTCCCATGAGGATGAACACCAGGCAGGCGAATGGGATGGAGAACTTCTTGTGCACCTCCACCCGGTAGCGCAGGCTGCGCCGCTCCATCGAGCGCCGGCTGAGCATGAGATTGCCGAGGACCGTCAGAGTGTTCTCCTCGGTATCGACCCGCGGTGGGGGACGTTTTTTCGCCGCCGCCGCCCTTCTCGCCGCTCGGCTGCGTCCCGTTTCGAGATCGGGCACCTTGTCGGCGCGATAGGACTCGAGGGTCGCCGGATCGAGGAGCCCGAGCAGATTTTCGAGTTGCATCTCGCTCTCTTGCCCGAGTCGGCCGTCCAGCCTTTCGATCTCCGCGCTATTGGCAGCCAGCTTCTTCTGCATCATGCCGACGGACATCTCTCGATCGCTCCTGTGCTGATGCTCGCGGCGCTGAATGTCGCTGTTGATGTCGGTGAGCAGAATGTCCATCCGTTCGAAAACGGTGATCTTGAGCTGATCTTTCTTCTCGAGTTCCGCTTCGAACTGCTCGCCGTCCCGCAGCTTCAGCTTGAGGAGATCCCGCTCGGTGTCCCGCTCGAAGCTGGCGTGGTCCGCCGAGATGAAGCTGGGCTGCTTGCCCCGCTCCTCCTTGAAGATGAGCAGATCGAAGAGGTCGCCGCTGACCTCGTCCTTGCTGCCGACGAAGAGCGTGTAGCCCGGCAGGGTCTCGATGAAGCGGCCGGTTTTGAAATCGAGCGCAGGCTTTTTGCTGCGGACGGCGACCATCAGATTCTTCAGCCGGTGGTTGGTTTCGGGCAGGAGGTAGTTGTTGAAGCAAAACATGAAAGCGGTCATCAATAGGGATGCGATGAGGGGACCGGCGATGATGCGGTAGAGGCTGATGCCGCCGCTGCGCATCGCCAGGATCTCGTTTTCGGCGACCATCTGGGAGAAGGCGAGCATGGTGGCGACGAGAACGGCCATTGGAATGGTTAATGCAAAAACATGGCCGAGGCTGAGGCCGACCAGCTCGAGCACGACCATCGCTGGCACCTTATTGACCAGGAAGCGCTCGAGTAGCGAGTACAAGATATCGATAATGAAGACGAAGGTCAGCACCGAGAGGCCGAGGAAGAAGGGACCAAGGTGCTTGCGAAGAATGTAGCGGTCGGTCAGCCTCATCCGTTACCTCTGTAAAGACAATGACTTAACTGGAAAGGCGAGTGTACTTCACCCCTGCGCTCTCCGACAAGGGAATAAAGAGCCGCTTGGATCGCCGGTTCCAAGTGTTTGCTGGACCTGCTTTCTTAGGCATTGGGCACCGTGCTCAGTCGGCAGTGGAGCAAAAGGAGGACCGTCCTCGGTAGGGGACGGAAGCGTCCTCCGCTAGGGACAGTGCACCAAGTTCAGTTGCGATCCAAGGAAGCAACCCCTATGGGCCGGCTCGGGAAGCAGATTCTCTTCCGTCCGCGCGCAGCGCGCCGAATGCTGCGTGCACTGGCCCTCGTCCCCCCCCTTCTGATCATCGCGGGCAGCGCCCTCGCCGATCTCCTGCCCGGGCGGGAGATCCCTCTCGCCGGTGTCTACACCGCGTGGCTCGAGGCCGAGCGCTACGAAAAAGAGGGTTGGATCCGTGGGATGAACCATCGCCACTGGATCCCCCCGACCAGCCGACCCAACGCGCTGAAGCCCTACACGACCGATGAGATCAGGGTTCTGCCCGAGCTTGGGATCGTTCTGTGGATTCGTCAACCGACGATCCTCGCCCAGCTCTCGCCGCTCGCCGACGCCGCGGATCCCTACGGCAGCCATGTTCGCGCGAGCTGGCCCAACAATCAGCGACGGGCCGTCATGTCCAGAGAGACCTTCCTCGAAAACACGCTGCGGCAGCGGCGGCGCGCGCTCCTGCTCGAAAAGGCGGCTTACACGATCAACGCTGCGAAGACCGAGAGCGGGCGCGGCTCGCTCATCGACATCACCATCCCCATCCCGTTGCCTCCCCAGGTCGAGCGGATGATCGGCGATGGAGACAAGACGAACATCACGGTCACGGGTCGCGAGTCTATCACCTTTGGCGGCGAGACGAGCCGGACCAACAAGTTCCTCACCGACGAGTCGGGCCGCGGCCAGCCGCTCTTCCCTCGGCTCGAGATGAAGCAGGACCTGCAGGTCAAGCTGAACGGAACCGTTGGCGAGAAGGTCCATATCGAGGTGGAGAACAACAGCCTGGCGATAGGTGACGCTGCGCACAGGATCCGCATCCGCTACGATGGCGACGAGGACGAGATAATCAAGAAGATCGAGATGGGGGACACGCAGCTCAGCCTGCCGAGTTCGGGTCTCATCAGCTACTCGGGCACAAGCAAGGGGCTGTTCGGCGTAAAACTGAACGGCGCCATGGGACCGCTCGACTTCACGATCATCGCGAGCAAGCAGGAGGGGGAGACCGCCAGCCGGACATTCAACAACTCCGGCCAGGTGATCCAGAGCGACTTCGTCGCCGACACGAACTTCCTCGCCAACCAGTTCTTCTATCTCGACGATCCGCTCGACCACCCAACGGGTTGGCAGGTCGATTACGGCACCCTCAACGTCTTCGTCGAGGATCACTCGCTGCCGAATCCGCAGGGTGATATCCAATATGCCGGTTTCGCTTTCGTCGATAGTCTCGGCAACGGCCTGACCGACGACCTCGCGGATGCCGAATCCGGAGTCTTCGGCTCCTTCCGTCTGCTGGATGCGGGGCGGGATTACCGTATTCTGCTCGACATCGACCAGAATTTCAGAGCCATCCAGCTCAACTACTCGCTTCAGGAGAGCGATGTTTTGGCCGTAAGCTACGTCGCGAAGGAGTCTGAGGCTCTGCTCCATCCCATCGGTTCGACGAATCTGAGCGAGATCCCCGGCTGGTTCTCGATCGATCCCGAAACCCTTTCCCCCGGCGACGACGAGGCTCTCCTGCTCGAGCTGATCAAGCCGGAGACCTACGTGCCGACCAGCCCGACCTGGAATTACATGATGCGCAACGTCTACCGCCTCGGCGGACGCGGCCTGGACTACAGCACGCTTGAAGTCGAGATTCACAGGATCACGACCCGCCCGGAT
>PJEL010003983.1_pt1 | contig 12379 bp, 11 predicted proteins | sample 1853271 | NCBI WGS metagenome assembly PJEL01 (sample SAMN08108733, study PRJNA415343) | Invertebrate metagenome, whole genome shotgun sequencing project. | host: Globobulimina | place: Sweden: Gullmar Fjord | collected 2015-08 | reverse complement strand
TAATTTTGTACATGTATAAAATTGAGCGGTTTACTTTAAGTTACTGAGCTAGTTGGTTTTTTTTAAGTTATATATTCAGTTTTGATTAAGGCTATTAAAAGTTGTTGGGATAAATACAACTATATGAACATGTTTATCCACAGAATCTGTGGAGAACACGAGTTTTTAGATCTTATATTGTGGATTTGTTTGCAAAACGAGCGTGTTTTATAAAAGTTATGCACAAACTGTGAGTAAGTAGAGTAAAACAATAACCGCAATAGCTTTGGTGGATTATTTTTAAAATTTTTACTCACACTTCATTATTTCATGGGGTATGCAAAAGCGTAAACTTAGCTTACAAATTAGCTTGGCTATAATAGTGTTTGCCGTATTGCAGCTAATGTGGAACAATCATTAAAAATCGACTTACAAATGAGGCACTAAGGTGATTGATGCCGAAGGTTTTCGTGCCAATGTCGGAATTGTAATTTGCAATAATCAGGGACAGGTTTTTTGGGCTAGACGTTATGGTCAGCATTCTTGGCAATTTCCCCAAGGTGGTGTTGATGATGGCGAGACAGCAGAACAAACCATGTACCGCGAGTTACACGAGGAAGTAGGGCTGCGACCTGAAGATGTAGAAATAGTTGCAAGCTCAAAACATTGGTTACGCTATAAATTACCCAAACGATTAATTCGTCGCGACTCTAGTCCGGTGTGTATTGGGCAAAAACAAAAATGGTTTTTATTAAAACTGCGTTGTAAAGATGCAGATGTAAACTTGCTTAAAACCCATCATCCAGAGTTTGATGATTGGCGCTGGGTAAGTTACTGGTATCCTGTAAGACAGGTAGTATCGTTTAAACGGGATGTTTATCGACGTGTAATGAAGGAGTTTGCTCCTTTCGCCATGCCCTTTAATAAAAGAGAACAACACAAAGATCATTGGCGAAGTAAAAGGTAGTAATTTCTCGATAGAATAAAGGAGCAGGACATGCTGGCTACACTTAGGTCTATTGCTGAGTCTGTATCGCAACAAGCGAATTTAGACAGTGCTTTAGTGTGCTTTGTGCAAATGGTTAAAGATGCCATGAAAACCCAGTGCTGCTCCATTTATTTTGCAGATTACAGCCAAGACAATTTTGTACTTATGGCTACCGAAGGGTTAAATCCTGATGCGGTGGGTAAGTTTAGAATTGGCTTTACCGAAGGCTTAGTGGGCTTAGTTGCCCAACGCGAAGAGCCAATTAATATAGCATTTGCTAAATCACACCCGCGATTTAAACTCTCCCCCGAAGTGAATGAAGAAGGCTACAATGCTTTTTTGTCTGTGCCTGTGGTGCATCAAAAAAAGTATTAGGCGTTATTGTTGTTCAGCAAAAAATGGCCCGTGTTTTTAGCCAAGATGAAGAATCGTTTTTAATTACGCTCTCTGCACAACTTGCATCACAATTAGCGCATGCTGAAATAAAAGAAGTATTGCGACAAGACGAATCATCTCATCAAACATCAGTTTTAAAAGGGGTATCGAGTGCGCCGGGCATAGGAATTGGCCAAGCATTTGTCGTGCTGCCAAAGCTTGATTTTAAGTCTATAGAGCTTTTAAAAGACAGTGATGTAACAGAGCAACGCCGCTTGTTTACACAAGCCGTAGCCGCGACCCGAAAAGAATTTAATACGCTTTCTATGACGCTAAGTGACTCGATACCGCATGAAGCGTTGGCTGTATTTGATGTTTACCAACAATTACTTGATGCAAAAAGCTTAGGCCATAATGTTGAGGTACAGTTACAAGAAGGTTGGTGCGCTAAAAGTGCATTAAAAATTGTAATAGAGCGCTTAATCTCTCAATTTAATGCCATGCAAGACCCATATATAAAGGAGCGTGCGGTTGATGTTAAAGACATTGGTTTACGTGTGTTACATCATTTAGTAAACACCGAACACGCTATAAAAGATTACCCACCAAATACTATTTTAATTGCTAATACATTAACTCCGGCCATGCTTGCAGAAGTGCCAAAAGGGCATTTAGCGGGTGTAGTTAGTGTTAATGGTTCAGCTAATAGCCATGCGTCTATTTTAACGCGTGCAATGGGTATTCCTGCTATTTGGGGTATTGAAGATTTACCACTATTACAGTTTGAGGGTAAACCGCTCATTCTGGATGCATTTTCTGGGCGTTTATATATTTCCCCATCGCAAATGCTAATAGATGAGTACACCGAGCTTCAGTACCAAGATGGCTTATTGAATAACCGTTTTTTAGCCGAGCAAACATCAGAATCAATAACTCTTGATGGTGAGCATATTAGCTTGCTGTTAAATGCCGGGCTTGAGCTAAATACAGAACAAAGCAGTTCACATATTTGCGATGGCGTAGGGCTTTACAGAACAGAGGCTTGGTTTATGCAAAAAGGCCAGTTTCCTTCGCAATTAGAGCAAGAAAATTGGTACCGCGAAGTGCTTACTAGCTACCACCCAAACCCTGTGGTTATGCGTACGCTGGATATTGGTGGCGATAAAGTTTTAGATTATTTTAATATTACCGAAGAAAACCCCTTTTTAGGATGGCGTGGTATTCGTATTAGTCTTGATCACCCAGAGCTGTTTTTAGATCAGCTTAAAGCGATGTTAAAAGCAAATATTGGCTTAGGCAATTTAAAGATTATGCTGCCAATGATCAGTGGCACCGATGAAGTAGATGAATCTTTAGCATTGTTTGAGCAAGCGTACTATGAGCTAAGTGAAAAGTACCCAGAGCAAAGTATAGAAAGACCTGATATTGGTATAATGCTTGAGGTGCCTTCGAGCGTGTTTATGTTGCCTGAGTGGTCAAAAAAAGTCGATTTTTGCTCAGTCGGTAGTAATGATTTAACGCAGTACCTATTAGCTGTAGATAGAGCTAATGCACGTGTTGCTGAGCTGTTTAACCCTTATCACCCAGGCGTACTAAGAGTGTTAAATAAAGTGGCTTGTGAGTGTGAGCAGTACGAATTGCCTTTTAGTTTATGTGGTGAACTTGGTGGCGATCCAGAAGGTGCGATTTTACTTATTGCAATGGGATACAGGCGCTTAAGTATGAACCTATCATCACTTAATAAAGTTAAATGGGTGATCAGGCGCTTAAATGTGAGTGACATGGAGCAGCTACTTAGCGAGTGCTTAGCTCAATCTACCGCTAAGCAAGTATTGCGCTTAACACGAAACTTTATGTTAGAGCATCAATTAGGCGATTTATTTTACACGCCCAAATAGTATCAATCCGCAGATGCTATTGGCTTTATAATCCTTTAATATAAACACATTATTAGGTATTTGAGATAACTATGTATGACTTAGGGCTGTTAGTGGCAAGCTGCGCACTACTAGGCTGCGTTGTCGGTTTTTTAGCAGGATTGTTAGGTATTGGTGGCGGTTTAATTATTGTCCCTGTGCTTAGTACGTTACTGTTATCGTTTGACGTTACATCTCCAAGCCACGTTCTAGTGATTGCTATTGCAACCTCACTAGCTTCTATTTTATTTACTTCAACCTCTTCAGCGTTAGCTCATCATAAAAATGATAATGTGCCGTGGGAAATAGCTCCTTGGGTTATGTCAGGCGTTGCGTTAGGGGCATTAATTAGTGGCTTTGCCGCAAGTCTCATTCCTGAGCAAATTTTACGAACTGTGTTTGCTATCAGCGTCGTGTTTATTGCTGCGAGGATGGTGTTGTCGACCCGCAAAAAAGCAGTCGTGGAGCAGCCTTTACCAGCAGGCCCTATTTTGGGAGCTATATCGGCTCTAATGGGTGGCTTATCTGGTTTAATTGGTATTGGTGGTGGGGCGCTTATTGTTCCAATGCTTAATTATTTTTCGGTAGATATAAAAAAAGCCATAGGTTGCGCTGCTGCTTGCGGCATTGTTATCGCCTTATTTGGTTCTATTGGGTATATTAGTGCAGGTTGGCAAGTTACCGATTTAGAACATGGTTTTGCAGGGTTTGTTTATTTACCTGCGTTATTTGGGATTGTTATTACATCATGGTTTGTTGCGCCTATAGGCGCTAAAGCAACTCATTATTTACCTGTTAATACAATAAAGAAAGTTTTCGCGGTATTGCTTGTTGTTATCGCACTTAAAATGGTTTTTAGCTAAAGGTTTATTTTTTATGGCACTTGAGTTTCCTCAAATTGATCCAATAATTTTTTCTGTTGGGCCGCTAAGCGTACGTTGGTACGGGTTAATGTATTTAATTGGTTTTGCGTTTGCGATGTGGTTCGCTAATCGCCAAGCTGCAAAACCTAATTCAGGTTGGACAAAAGATCAGGTAAGCGACTTACTATTTTATGGCATGCTAGGAGTAATTCTTGGTGGGCGTATTGGTTATGTATTGTTTTATCAGTTTAGTTACTTTATAGAAAACCCGCTTTATTTATTTAGAATAGATCAAGGTGGTATGTCTTTTCATGGCGGCACGCTGGGAGTTATAACAGCTGTAGCCATTTTCTCGTGGACACGCAAAAAATCATTGCTTCAAGTTGGCGATTTTGTTGCTCCGCTTGTCCCTGTTGGTTTATTAGCTGGAAGAATAGGTAACTTTATTAATGGCGAGCTGTGGGGGCGAGTGACCGATGTGCCTTGGGCTATGGTATTTCCTACAGGCGGGCCACTTGCGCGTCATCCATCACAATTATATGAAGCATTTTTTGAAGGCCTAGTACTCTTTTTAATCCTGCAATGGTTTATTAAAAAACCGCGTCCAGCGGGAAGTGTAGCGGGTGTATTTTTACTAGGTTATGGTGTATTTAGATTCTGCATTGAATACTTCCGTCAACCAGATGCGCAACTAGGGCTGTTTGCTGACTTTATTTCGATGGGTCAAATATTATCACTTCCAATGATTATGGGCGGTTTAGGTTTATTAATTTGGGCATACAAACAACCACAACAAGTTAAAACAGCTAAGGCATAATAAAAACAGCATGAAACAATATTTAGAATTATGTCAGCGTATTGTTGACGAAGGCCAGTGGGTAGAAAATAAACGTACAGGTACGCGTTGTTTAACGGTTATAAACGCTGACTTAGAGTACGACGTAGCGAATAATAAGTTTCCTATGATCACCACGCGAAAAAGCTACTATAAAGCAGCGATTGCTGAGTTATTAGGGTATTTACGTGGTTACGATAGTGCAGAGCAGTTTCGTGATATTGGCTGTAAAACCTGGGATGCAAATGCTAACGACAACGGCGCATGGCTTAATAACCCCAACCGTAAAGGTGAAGACGACATGGGCCGCGTCTACGGCGTGCAAGGCCGCAGATGGCAGCGACCAGATGGTTCAACGCTCGATCAGCTTGCTAAAGTTATTAATAACTTAAAAAATGGTATTGATGATAGAGGGGAAATCGTTACTTTTTATAACCCCGGCGAATTTGAGCTTGGTTGTTTGCGCCCATGTATGCACACGCATACTTTTTCACTGCTTGGTGATACGCTATATTTAACATCGTATCAGCGCAGCTGTGATGTGCCACTTTTATTACCCTATAATAGAAATGCACAGTATGAGAATGAGGAATTGAAAGATTCCTTTTTTTTATACTATAGTAAATGGAATTCGATACATTAGTTATTCGCATATTACGCTATGGATATTGTGATTTAGGGTGAAATAAGTATTAAATGAGATTTAAAATAGTAGAAGGAGAGCAAATTGATTTAAAGGAATCAGAAGCAGTGATGTCGCTTCCTAAGCATGACCGTCCAAATGAAGAAGTAACAGTAACTGGAGTTGCTGTATTTAACTCAAAACATCAAGTTCTTCCACATATCTCTAATTGGTTGTCAGAAGCATTACGACATGGAAAAACGCCATTAACAACAATATCAACTTACGCAAAAAACCTTTCGTATTTATTTGATTACTTGAACGAGCAAAGTACATTTAAGTATCAGGAGCTCGACAATGCAATACTAGATATTCAAGAGTATAATTTTAATGAATATTTTGCTTATTTAAGTCAAATAAAACGTCTCGCTTCAACGACTATCAGTAACAGAGACGCTACTTTCCAATCCTTCTTTAATGACTATCTTTGTAAGGCTCGAAATAACGGTAAAGCACTTCGTGATGATAATCCATATGATGATGGTTTAATTTATGGGTCTTCAAAGTCTAAGTTAGTTGAAATGTGTAGTTTAGATGAATTAGCTGCACTGATGATGTGCACAAGTCACGAGCGAGAAAAAGTTTTACTGCAATTCATGTATGACACTGGTCTTAGGCGTTCCGAAATCCCTAGAGTTAAAAAAGAACACATTGATACTGCGTTATCTACTGACAAGCAAATGTATATATTAGATGCTCAAACTATTGCAATTCCTTCTGAGTACAAACAAGTATTTGTTGCGGGTTCAAAAGGAAAAAAGCGTCAAATTAATGAAAGATATACACTTACAAGCATTCACACTTTAGCTAGATTGCGACGATATTTTTCAACGCCTGAATATAGGATCAGAGCTAAAAAGTTTGGCTTAGATGCACCCGCATTTCTAAATTCTCATGGTGCACCATACAATTCGGGATCGGTAAGTAAATTTTTAAGCCGTGTATCTGAACGTGCGTTAAAAAAGGGGCTGATAAAGAGAGCGATTCATCCACATATGTTGAGACACGGTTTCGCTGGTTCTGTATTAAGATCTCCGGATTTAGGCGATCATGCTGTTGATAAACTAGTATTGCTTCAGATATGTCTTGGACACGCATATTTGAAAACAACTCAAATCTATACTCAATTACCTTATGAAACCTACGGTAAAATTGCTGGCAATAACGGTGAAATATTAACTCGTTCTCATTTGATGGAGCAGTTGAATGCCCAGACGAAGACTAAAAGGAAGTAGTTATTAATTATGCAAGATCCAAAAGTTAAAATTTTAGAGAATTTCGTAAACGAAATAGATAAAAACCGCGATAAAGTTTGGGGTGTTCCAGTATCTCATATTTCAAAAAAAAATGGATATCTAGCATCCGCATCTTATGCTGAGTTAAGTCGAAATCTTGGTTTATCCCAACAGGGGATCAATTTTGATTTATATAAAGTTAGCGGATACAGTCCTCACCTCGAGAAATTGAATAATATTCTTAAAGAAGAAGGTGTAATCTTAAAAGGTCATATAGCGTCAGCACTGGAAGTCCACAGAACAACGAAACATTGGTGGAATAACCTAACTACAGATGAAAAGCTTAACGTTAAAACTTTCGGAAATGCAATTCGCTTTAAGGCGTATATTAAGAATTGGCGCGGAGGTAAAGGATACGAAATTGTTAAAGATTGTGGTAAAGAGTTGAACGCTGAACTTTTACAGTTAGGTGGGCTTGATAGCAATTACTTTGCTGTAAAAGACAGAGGTACTCTTCGTGATCAAGAATATAGAAACAAACAACATCAGGCAGTTCAACGCTGGGACGATCTAGCCAAAAAATCACTCAATTCATATAGAGAATTCGTTAATGTTGATAGTTCTGATGAACCATTCGTACAATTAAAACAGTTAGCTGCACTAGTAAGAAAAGGAGCAGCGTCAGTTTCTAGTAAAAATAAACCAAAGGAAGCATTTGTTCATTTATGTAGATTTTTGGAACAAAATAATATTGATCCTAAATCTACCCTACAAGATATTTTAAGTGAGTTTTTGTTAGTTAGATTCCATCAAGACTATGTTATCCCTAAAATGCATAACGGAAATATTGCTCCTAGCAATGCCCCTACAATCATTAGTTCGGTTCGGAAGATGTTGAAACGAGCAACTAAACTAAAAGAGATCAGTTTTCACAGTTTTCATGACGTGGAAGTAAAAACTTTAGGTCGTGTTACAGACACTTATAAGCCTTATTTAAAAAGCGAGCGTCAGGCTGTTACACGCGCTATTCAAACCTCTATTGATGACACAATGGCTTTATTTGAACCATACCAAAAGTCAGGAGTTGGTGAGTATTCTTTAGGCGACAATGGTTTCATTAAACCGGGTTTTTCTAATATTGAAAATGCAAGATACTTGTTTGAAAATCATTTAAATTGCATACCAACTTCTTTTAATGGTGCTCAAACTCTAGAAGAAAAGGGGTTCTTAAAAATGATAGAGAAGCTAGACATGGGGTTGCACGAAGTGTATAGAAGTTGGGGTGTACCTTCCATTATAGATGCAGACACTATTGCTCCTTTCGTCTATAGACTTGCGCAAATTACAGGAATGAATGCAGACCCATTGTTTGATATTTATGTTGATGATTTTGTGATTTCACACGAAACAACGCAAAAGCCATGTTTGAGATATTGGAAAGAAAGAAGCTCTGGAGGTAAACAACTCCATCTTGATCTTTTTGAAGCTAAGCTTCAGTGGTTATCAAAAAAGCAAAGCGAAGAAGTAAAGGAAGTATTCGAGAACGTCATTAGAATTACTGAGAGCATCCGCAAAGATGCTCCGGAACATGTTAAAGATAAGTTGTTTATGTATAAGAGTACAGGTCAAACAACTCACGGTGAAATTAAATCTTTTTCCGATTTAAAAGGAAAAACCACCTCTATTTATTCTAACTTCGTAGCAAAACATGATTTAAAGTCTGAAAGTGGTGAGCCACTGGTATTCACTACTAGTCGATTTAGACCAACATTCGTTAGTGAATTATTGGAAGCAGGTGTCAGTATTAGAGAAATCCAATTAATGCTGGGCCATTCAAACATTGAAACAACTATGAATTATTTGGACAAGTTAGACTTTAATCGCATAGCTAGAGAAAAGTTAACTGATGCAATTAGCAAAATTCATAATCGTATTTTTGTTAAAGCTGATGATGAAGCTTCTAATAAATTTTTAGACAATCCGGATAAAGTAATTTTTACAACCCCACTTGGGGGCTGCTCAAATATATTCTCGCCACCAGATTTTGTTAAGAAAGTGTCAGGATTTAAGAAGGGAAGCCCTTGCTCTCAATACAATAAATGCCTGTCATGTGAAAATGTAATGATAACTGTCGATAAGCTACCTATGCTTTTTGCAATGAAGAGAGATTACATGCTCTTGATGCAAAGAAATCGAATTATGGATACTCCTCATGGTTATGTAATTGAAGAAAACTTATGTCTGTTAGATGAGATTATTAATCCTAAGAAGTCTGACTTTGATGCAGAAGTTCTGTTTAGAGCGGAGAAACTCGCACAATTTGAAGAAACAGCAGTCATTGATGGAGTAACAGTATAATGGAAAATTACAACATCGACGCAAGCGTGTCATTAGTTAAAAGCTTCGCTCAAAATAAAACTGTTTTGATTCCAATTATTGAACAATTCAATGAACTTAAAAATGATATGGAATTGCCAGCAACCGTCAGTTGGTTGCCTAGTTTGTTAAATTTACAAGTCACAAAGAAAAGTCAGTTTCATGAGAATGTCTGGGACTATAACGAGGACTACCTTAATCCTCCTAAATCAGTTCAGGGGGCTAAGCTTCGAATTAACTTTAATGATTATCCCTGCATTCCTAATTTTGTTATGACAGAGATCAAGTGCCTTCTTCACATGTGCGTCTTAACTCCTATGGCCTTTAAGAAAACGAAGGTCAAGAAAGAAGACCGAATTTCAACTAGACCAAATACAGTGATAGCTCATTTCGAGGCTGGCTTAAGGTATATCGATAAAGTCTTTCAAGACTTAAGCTCTTTAGGCCAAGAATTCATAAATGAGCGTTTTCAAAGTCTGACTGATGTTTTGGATAACGACTTTAGAACAACTGCAAAATGTTTCGAGTATGTTGCAGGCAATGAATTGAGAAAGTTTCTCTATTATTTGACTCATCCATATACTAAAAATATATTAGGTTCTTGCATTGAAGTTGATTTTGAGTCAATGGAGTGGCCTGAACATAAACAAAAACAGAGAGAAGCTAAGCGATATTTTGCAAACGAAGATTTTGAAAAATTGGCTCTTCATTCCACTTTTACAGTGATTGATTTTTTAACTCGATTATCTAAGGATGTTGAAGATAAAACCGCGTTAAAACATTTTAATGCTTTCAATAAGAGGCGCGATTTAAACTTTAATTTTAATGAAAGCACTCTTAATGATTATATTTTATTAAGATTATGGTCTAAAGGTTACTCTCAAGGCTTCATTGCTTCTAAATGTCATGTCCCTAGAGAATTTTGTGATCCCTTTGGTAACTTATATCCGCACAGAGAAGTCCGAAATATTATGAATGGTAAGCATAATATTCGGCACTTCGATCATGTTAGGAACTATATTAACCAAGTCTATTACTCTTCGGCAATTATAACTGCTCTGTTGACTGGTATGAGACCTGAAGAGTTGAGTGAAATCAGAATTAGTAGTTGTTTGGTTGTGCATGAGGGCTATGACGTTTTAGTTTCAAATGTTAAAAAAAATGATTTTGAGAACTTAAAATTATTTGATGATAAATGGGTTGCGATAGCGATCATTAAAGATGCTATCAAAGCAGCTTCAATGATTTCACCCTTAAAAAATAACGACTTCCTATTTAGTAACGTGAATACAGTTTCACCAACAAAAGCTGCAACCAACATGAGCTCATCGGGAATTAAGCACTTTATTGATAACTACTTAAATGTTGTTTTAGGAAAAGAACGAACTAAGTCAATTAAATTCAATTCTTATATGTTTCGACATTCTTTAGCATATCAACTACACCGAATAGAGCTTGGGTTGCCGTTTATTTCTTTTCAATTGAAACACGTAGTTGATAGGGTTGGCAAGTACACAAGTTTTGGAAGTTCAAGTGGCACGACATTGGGCTATGGTGAAATAGCTGAAAATATAATTGCTAATAAGTCGATGAATAAATCAATTAGACGTGATGCTGAAGTTGAGCGAATTAAAACGGTTATGGACCCCGATGGGGTTTATGTTGGCCCCAACGCTAAAGAACACAAAGTCAGATTAAATAAGGTTTTTCAAGGTTATATGGAAGTAGGGTATACCAAGGATGAAATTTTTGACGCTATGGCCGATCAAGGAATGGCAGTTATTAATGTTGGAACCGGATTTTGTTTTGGTGGAATGGAAGACTATGACGAAAGTATCCCTTGTATTGGCTCCCTTAGGTGCAACCCAATAAGATGTAAAAATGCCATAGTTGGAAAAGCAAATATCCCTAAATGGAAAGAGGTTTACGCGTCTAATACCGCCTTACTTGGTAAAGATGGATACGAAGATAGAAAGAGCCAGCTTCTCGAAGCTATAGAAGAAGCTAAACAGGTTTTAATTTATCTCGGAGAGGCTGTAGATTGATGAGCACACAAGCCTATGATGAGAAAAATCAGCTCGATTATGATGAGTACACTCGTAGATTAAATAATGCCCTCGATGAAATAAGTAAAAACACTAAATTGAAGGCTACGATCAGTGAAGTTGCTCGACTGTCGGGGGTAGGTAGAAATACAGTTGCTGATAGAGAGTTTCCAAAAGAAAGACTTAAGGAAATAAAAGATCAAAGGAAACGAAAGACCCTCGACGATAAAAAACAAAAACGAACTGAACTGGAAATTATTACAGAAGAACGTGATAAAATAGCAACAGAAGTTGTTCTTTGGTTTTCTAAATACTCAATAGCTAAAAGGGACAGTGATTCCTATGAAATACAGTTAAAACGAGCATTAGAGTCAGGCGAATTTTACAAGCGAGAATTCGATAGACAGAAAAATCTAATAAATGCTCTAGAAGCTAAAAATGAACAACTTAATGAATTAATAAGAGACTTAAATAAATGAAATCATACTTAGATTTACTCAAAGATGTACTGGAAAGTGGCACGCAAAAAGGTGACAGAACTGGTACTGGAACAACTTCTGTTTTTGGCCGCCAAATTAGACATGATCTTTCAAAAGGTTTTCCGCTACTAACTACCAAGAAACTCCACTTTAAAAGTATAGCGAATGAACTAATTTGGTTTTTGAATGGTGACACAAACAATAATTGGTTAAATGAAAATGGCGTGAAAATTTGGGATGAGTGGGCCTTAGAAGATGGTTCATTAGGACCAATCTATGGTGCACAGTGGACAGCTTGGCCTACAAAAGAAGGTGGTACAATAAATCAAATTGACTACGTAATTGATACGCTTAAAAACAATCCAAATAGTCGAAGAATACTATTTCACGGGTGGAATGTTGAATATTTACCAGATGAGACTGTCAGCCCACACGAAAATGTACTGACTATCGCCAGCCGAAGATTCCGCAGCTACGGTGACGGTATGGGCGAGGAGACCCTCGTGAAGCTGCAGCGCTGAGACAGATCCAACGATCCCTGTGGCCACTCGCGGCGGATCCGGGCTAAGCTCAGCGCCGATGCGCAGCCCCTGCGAGCCCACATGA
>PJEL010003982.1_pt1 | contig 12380 bp, 32 predicted proteins | sample 1853271 | NCBI WGS metagenome assembly PJEL01 (sample SAMN08108733, study PRJNA415343) | Invertebrate metagenome, whole genome shotgun sequencing project. | host: Globobulimina | place: Sweden: Gullmar Fjord | collected 2015-08 | reverse complement strand
AGTCGGTGCAATCATCCCGCATTTGATATGCAGGTTACCATTTACTGTTCCAATCCTGAATGCAAATTGTATCACGTATAGGTGGACTTGCAACAAGGAGAAATTAATGAACTTTCCAGCCCCGAGTTGGGGGCTTCATAAGTTAACTATTTATTAGGTTGTTGTCCGTGAAAGTCAAAACCCGTCTACAATCGGAACTTGGCGGAAGCGAGTTACAATGCATGGTGGTTCATTGAAGGTTCGATGATCGCTTCGTGACATCCATGTGTACAGTTCAACTTAACACGGAGTGAAGAATGTCGACTGCCCATGATGCTTAATGGTTGTCGAATAAGACCCTTCCTCTCCTCTGGCTAATAAATGGTGGACTTGTGAATTCCCTAACCAAGGAGAGAAACATGGATTCTTACATTGGTAAGATTAATAATTTTTCTGTAAACGTAACATGTGACTTTTACGCTGAAGAACCACACAAAATTCATCCAAACAGTGACGTTCAGCACGTGTCGGTATATAAAAAGCATGACAACAAGCAAGTTGGAAAGGCTATTCTTGACCGCACCAACCAAGATGACATTCAGGTTGTTGAGTTTGAGGGTAACTTCTCTTTTTTATTGTCTGATTCAACTGGGGTTGTACATCGAGACAACGTCAATGGTAGTTTAAAAATTTAAGGAGAGAGATGATGTCTAGGTGCATAGCATGTGCTTACAGGTATGACAAATGGAAGAGGTTTCATTGTAACAAGTGCAAAGAAACGACACTATCATCAAAGCAGAAAAAGAGAAATAGTTAACCAAGGAGTAATAATGATTATAATAATTATTATATATGCAATAGGATTAGTCCTAGCTGAAATAATAATAGTTTCAATGGTTATGAGCATTGGTTATTGGTATCCAATTAAACCGGATTATATTGCTCCGTCGTTTGCAGCAGTTATGGCGGTAGTCTGGCCTGTTGGTATACCGTGGGCTATATACAGATATATTAAATATCGGAGAAAAAAACAAAAGCAATTAGCCAAGGAGTAATAATGGACCGCACAAAACTAGAAAATGTAAGATTTGACTTGGGAAGAAGAATGTTTGAATTTGCCAAGGAAGCTGCACCGTTATTCTTAGCTAACAAGTGGCGTTGGAATAGCATATCAACTTCAGAGAGATCTTTAATACCCAATGAAAATGACCTTGTTTCCGTACTAGACGCTCTTATTCATAAAGCTTTTATGTACGCAAAGAAAGATGGTATGCATGGAGACTGTTCTACTGGTAAACTTCAAGTAAGGTTTTCTAAATCAGGTGAAAACTGGTGTGGTTATATGGAGTTGATACCATTGACAAAGATGTCTATTTAACACAAGGAGTAACCAATGAGCAATAAATTACCTTTGCAGATTCATTTTGACAACACGAACAACAATCTTTTCTCAGTGATTGATACATTGAAAGAAACCAGAGCAAAGCTTGAGAGTAAGAGACAAATGTTAAAGACGTCTCTTGATGAACTTAACAATGCTCGTACTGATAGAACATTAACCTTGACAGAAGCCAATTATATGGATAATATCCGCAATCAAACGCACGAGCTGATAGCATTTATGGATGAGTTTTTCGATGGAGTTGACGACTTAATGGAAACAGATTAGCCTAATTACGAGGTCGTGAAAAAGAAACCAATACAAGGAGAAATCATGGACCCACGCTAACCTAAACATTATCGTTATGAGAAACATTTTTGCGAAATAATCGTATCTGTGTAGCCCATATATAGGAGTCCAGAATGTAATTTTCGTTTAAAAGGCGAAACGTCCAGAGCTGCCAGTGATGGGCGTCCATGCGCATGGTATGTGTATGCTGAATGAGCCAACCAATAGGAGAATCCGATGAAGTTATTAATGTTATTATTAACTATTTTTATGTTTGGGTGCGAACCCTTTTTTGAAGACGGAGCATGTCATTCATTTTGCAAATCAATTGCTCCGAAGGGCGCAATAACTAATCCTCCATTTACCTGGAGCGTTTTTACGGGTGGCATGGCAACATGTGTTGTATTAAAATCCAAATGTAATTGCTCGTATGCTTATGATATTGAATTTACTCACAAAAGTATTCAGCTTGAGGAGAAATCATGACCAAAATGCCTAAGACATGGAAAATTCCTAAATATCCCCAGCCACCACCCGCAATAGTCAGAGACCCCGGAAATGAACATCTGGGTGCTGCTGTTATGTGTTTAGCAGTTATTGGATTTGCAGCGATAGTAATACCATTACTTTTTGCCCTGCTAAATTAGGAGAAATCATGGAAATTACTAAAGCACAGATCAAAGCATCAGATGACAAAATGTTCCAAGAAATAAAAGATGACCTTGACAAAAGAATGAGCACCCATGTTAATTCTATGTGTGCTTCTGCTGATGAGGTACGTATTGCTTGGCTTGTTTGTCAAGTTGAGAGTCTTAAGGCAAATGAAGTACCAGCATTGCCACCAAAGACTGATAGAGAACAACTAGAAGATATGTTGGATAACATCAACGAAGACTATGATAATCGGGTTGATGCAATCTCACTTCAGATTGAAGTGAATCCCAATCGTTATACTCTTGTTGTCTTTCACTTTAACAAAGATGGGAAGCTAACTAATATCTCTAACTAGGAGGTTACCATGAAAAGTAAAAGTTGGGAAGATGCTGCTCGTATTGCAAAGGCTGAAAATCAACGGTTAAAAGCAGAGTTAGAAATATCAAAGTCACGAGAACAAACTGCGCTTTCACGGGAAGAAGCCGCAATAACCAAACAAGGCATTGATAAGTTCTTTAGTGAGTTAGGAAAGAATGTCATTCAACAGGCTCATGACAATGCTATCAAGGATGAAAATATAGCGTCGTTAGAAAAATGTATTATAAGATTAAAAAGTGATATCAGGCATCACAAAGAGATGTTGGATCTTACAAATAGAGAATTGAAGTTTTTTAAGGGACTCTAACACTCTAAAGGAGAGATCTAATGATATTAATTAGTATTTATTTAGTTATGATTGCAATTACAACTGCCTATGGAATGTGTATCGTTGACAAATGCAATATGTTTAGTGATACAGATTCATGGCATAAAGGTTCATGGATTTGGTTTGCTATCATCTCTGACATATGGCCTTTCGGGCTGCCTTATTTCATCTACAAACATGTTACCCATAAAGAAGAAAGGCAGTGGCAACAGGACGAGGATCGTACTGATGTATAGAACTGACTACATAGCTGCGGAGTCACAAGTTGAGCAGCTTGAGAGGGACCTTAGCGAAGCTAAACACTTAGCAAAGGAGCTGCGTAAAACGGACTCCATATACAATAACAAAATGGTGGTTAAAGATCCTGAGCCAATAACGCTGGAGTCATTAAATTTTGTATTGCCATTGATTGTATCTATTCCGTTGGTGTACATTTTACTATATATTTTCTTACGGATAGGTGCTTCAGGCTTGTAGGAGGAAAAAGTGGAACAGTTTATACGATTTGTCTGCGTGGTCTTGCTAGTCGTTTTTATTGGTTTGAGAATAACCGATACAACAGATTGGCATTGGGCGTGGGTCATTTCTCCTATATGGATAGGCGGAATTACCAATATAGCTTTTTATCTTTTTGGTAAGAAGGGAAGATAGTATGATCCAAACAATCACGGTAAAAGTGAAGCTGGATGTTTTTGATATTATGATTATTACGCCACATTTTAATGTCATGCGTCGTTATTTAAGGAAAAAACATGGACTTGGGGAAGAGGTACGCATAGTCATGTCTGGTAATGAAGCCAAGGCTATGGCAACGGAGTTGCATCTTACCGTTAGAGAGATATCCAAGATGAAGTATATGGATATACATTTAAGGAAAAATATGGGGATTGCAACTTTTGAGCGTCATCTTAAAATGGTTTGTTAAACGCCGTCTAGCATTTTTGTAGTAAAAATCTAGCGCGGAAAGGAAGGACAAATAATGATAACAGCAGCAGTAATAATAGCAGCAGTAATATTAAGTATTCTTGGCGTTGTTTTAATAATTTGGTACGTAGAAGGGGGCGCTGAAAGGTGTTGGCTTAATTGGAAACAATGGCATAAGCAGCGGTCCAAGCCAGAACATCAAAGCAAATCTAGTGAAGACGGTGGGATGAGACCCATTGAAATGTATTGCTGCTATGATGATTATACGTGGCAGGATGGACATCTTGTTGACATACCAGCAGATACTCCGGCTGATCAAGTTGAGCAGATGGCTATTGACATGGCTAAGATTAAATTTAATAATCCGGCAATAGTTTTCATCTGTGTGTATGATACAAATGACGATTGGAGAAATTAATTTTTATAGTTGTTAGAATTAGCAGGATCAAATCAACCATTTTATAGTAGATCACCTGTGAATCAAAATATCAGGAATATCTGTAAAGGAGAAAATAATGAAACGCTGTTTAAGTTGTACAAGAAAGATACCACTGCTTGCTGGTCGGTGTCCGCACTGTTTGGAACAAGATCAGGGAGTGCATGGAAGACTCACTTTTTTGGTAATTTTAATTGTTCTTTTGGTAGTCGGTGGAAACTATTACCTTGAATCTAAGAAGAATGATGACCCAAGAAGTGAATTGGTTAGACTATTAAATGAATAATTAAGACATACAATAGCATTTTGGGGCGAGGCATTATGGTTGGAGAGATTCAACTTATACCTTTGGTTGGAGATTTAATTACCTTATACAAGGTTCGACTCCTTGTAGCCCCACTAACCTTTAGAGGAGAAACTATGATAGCTGTACATGGCACCAGACAAAAAGGTGACCAAGTTCTTGAAAATTGCCCAGAACGTCATAACAAGAGTGTTGGTAAGGCTGTGATTGACTTGGTAAAAAATGAGCTTGGATTTGGCGGACAAGTTAGATTTGTTAGCGAAACAAAGATCACCATAGAAACTTATATTTTAAACTGCATAGACACTACAACTTACGAAGGTGACAGACACTCCATGAAGACATTATATAAGGGTTTGAGTGTATTTAATGCTCTCCACGATAATAATGATGTGTTTAACAAAGATGTGGATCGTGTTATGCATGCAACAGGAGGAAAGAAATTACTTCTGAAATTTTCTGTGCCGTGGCTTAATATTAATGTTATAAAAATTGCTGCGATGTGTGCTGCTGGTTTCACGGAGGATGAGATGGTTTTAGGCATGAATATGAAAGAGCATGATTTATTAGCTGCTGTGGAGTTGAAGATTGACAGCGGATGCGAACTAAGCGGAATCATTACATAAAGAGAGGAGTAATGGAAATTAACTGGCCATCTAAAAGATTCAAGCCAGGCACGAAAGTAAAATATCTTTGCAATGGCGATGAAGCTATTGTGGTAAGCAAAGATGAGTACATTCGTAGCACTGGTGATCACAAAAAATATCATAGAGAAATGGAATATATTAAATACAATGATGAGGGTCAATATTACGAAGTAGCTCGCAGAATTGATCTTAAGCCTATCATTGAAGAGGAAGTGAAAAAGAAATTCCAATTTTCATATTTTCATTGGCTACACGTTGAGTTCATTGGTTCTATGCTGGTAGCAATGTTTTATTCTGGTATAGCAATCTATGGCTTCATGGGAAGATTACCTTCGTTTTACGGCGGCATTGGTTGGTTTATGGTTGCTTTTCTTTGTGCCTTTGAAATTAAAAAGCAGTACAATAGAATAAAGAAGGCGAGAGCTAAACGACCGTCAAGTTAATTAAGGAGATTTTATCATGTCAATAAATGAAGACTTAGTAACACATGCTAGAAACAAAGACTTCGAAAAAGTTAAAGAGTGTATTGCTTTAGGAGCAGATGTACTTTATGAAGATAGTAAAGCATTTCGTTATGCTGCATATAATAATCATTTTGAAATATTAATTTACTTAGAGCAAAATGGAGCGAACATTAATGCCGATGAGGGCTTTGCACTTAAGCGTGGTTTACATAGCAATAATGATATAGCAAGATATTTGATAGGATGTGGTGCGGACACATCTAGATTTGATAGCCGTGACATTAATAGAATTGGAGAATTTCCGCCAAACAATGATGGTAAAGAACAGTGTTGTAAGTGTGGAGCGCCAACTGAATATATCAGAAACATAGACCCAAGAATGGATATCTGTACCAAGTGCAGATACTAACATAAATCCTACCTTATAAACCCAAACGACAACAGGAGATTGTTATGAAAACTTTATTACGTAGAACACTTCCAATATTTCGTCTTGACCTTTGTTGGAACGGCAAACAAGTTATGGTAGACTATGGTGAGGGTGTCTGTGCTCTGGTTGGTGAAGCGAGTGGAGTTCGCAATGCAACAGAGATCATGAAAGAGGTTGAGGAAAACATGCATAAGTCTGCTCTTGGTATGGAGCAGACTGCGGCGAGAGAGTACTGTGTTGTAAATGACTGTGATGGCAATCTCTTTTATTTTGGCGAAAAGTGGTTGGGTAATTGCCCTCCTGACGGCAAAATTTTTCGGGTTAATTTAAAGCCTGAAAATGCTGAATTATTTCAGACTCTTCGTAGAGAGCTTGACGAACTTTACAACCAAACAATAGATAACAAGGAGTGGAACGACCAAGTTGCTCTTGTTCACAATGCGATTGATGAGATGATCGTTCGCTATTAGGAGGTTTGATATGCCTATTGATTTGAAACAGTTACTGGAAATGTTTGAGCACGATAATCCCAATCTACCATCAGATAAAAAACAAACTCAAACGTCTAAAAAATCATGTAAACATAAATTTATTCCGTTATTCAATTCTATTTCATGCGAATTCTGTGGAGTGGATCAGGAGAAGAAAAATGGATAGAGATGAACGAGAATTACTTCTCAAGTTAATTCATAATGTTAAAGCATGGGGCGACAAATCGCTTCCTATTGAAAAGAGGGTGGAATTACTAGGTATTTTAAATACTTATCTTGGTGTGTTGCGGGAAAATGGTAAGCTGTCTGAGGGTCTGATGACACAAAGTCTTTGGAGAAAAGCGTCTAAATGTCCTAAGGCATCAGCTTAAAGAAAACGACGTGGGATCCACGTTATTGCTGGCATAGCTGAGTGCTATGCTACAGGGAAACGCTGAAATGCGTATGCCCTTTTAGGTTATTTGAGTTCTCAAATCGGCTTTTCTGATTGGTAGAATTCTCCTAGCCAATTACTTGCAGAAATCCTATGCGTAAAGTATAGGTCAGCGCGGCTCTAGGTGCACATGGAGACGCAGGGGAGGCTGCCTCCTCCCCACTTTTTATTTACATATTATATTTAGTATGTAAATATGAAGTTAGATAAAGGAGCCATCATGAAAGATGCCAGAACATATGTGGCAATTGGAAGTGTTATTACTATTATTAATAATAATTATCAAGTAAAGAACCACGTAAGAAAGTTCTTTTTGCCGAAAGAAGATTCTTGTGGACAAATCATTCCTAACACTTCTAGAGCAGCATTGATATATTTTGACAACCTTAATGATATAGCTTGTATTGATAAAGTTGTAACATTAAAAGCCTTTAACGAAATCAAGGGAAATTTTATTTCTCCAGCATAGGGAAAATATAATGACTACTATGACACCACGTAAAGAAAAAGAATTGATTGTTTTTGAATTAAAATTAAATAATGGAGAATCAACAATAGTTCCTATATATATGGAGGGCTATGAGATTCCAGAAGAACGAGGTTTATTATTTGAACTTACAATGACAAAACATTTAAGCATGTGTTTTGCAGACGAAGAAAATTTTATTGCTGGTTTGTCATCAAATATATCAAATATATTCGAGTTGGTTCAAATAAGCTCAATAACATCAGTAAGATTTTATGGAATTTTTCCTATTAGTCAGTATAGAATGGCATTTACCATTGAAGATGACGAACCAATTTTAAATGTTATTGAAGAGGTAGAAGATGATGCTGGAGTTTTATCTTATGAACTTGAAAAGATAGAACTTGAAGAAGACTTGTTGGATTAGGTTAAACGATAAAGGAGTTTCAGATGCATTCATTAAGCATATCGCCATCTAGAACATATGTAGCTGTGTGTTGTAAATCCGTTCTTAACAAAAAAAAAGGAAAGTATGAATCTAGGGGTTATAATTTAAAAAAATTTGCACTGCCAGAAAAACTTTTTAATAATAGAGTGTTAGAGAATAATTCAGAGTCAGCATCTTGGTATTTTCTTAATTTGTTAGATGCATATTCATGCATTGAAGGTTGCATGTCATATGAAGATGTATCAAGCATTGAAGATCAAGAAGTACCTGAATATTTACTTAACAATTTAAATACTGTATCAACATAATATAAACTATATAGGGAGCGAGGGCCATAAAGTCATGTACATTTGGAGATATATTATCTCCTGCCGAGGTGGTATGTGCTTCCTGTATAGTTTTAATTTTTTTAACAACCAACATTTTTGGAGAATGACATGACCGTAAAAGAACCAACAAAAGCTAAAATGGAAATGAGAAACATCATTGTCGGCGGCAACGTGGTTAAAACCCGCAAAGTAAGGATTTGTAATGTGTGTGGTGGACATGCACCAGTGACCAAGAAGGTCGCCGAAGGCGAATGCCAGGGTCACACTGGAGTCAAGAGTTATTTCCTGTCATTAGGAAATTCACATCCTCAATAGGAGATTGCCATGTTTGAGATTGGCGAGACTTGTGTCTATCCTATTTATGGATTGGCACAAGTTGTAGACATTGAAGAGAAAAATATTTCCGGAAAATCTAATAAGTTTTATGTACTTCAAATATTAGATTCTGATATGCGGGTAATGGTTCCCGTTGAGAAATCTGACAATGTAGGTTTGCGTAAGCTAATCAGCAAAGACGAAGTACAAGACATTTATGATATTTTTAAAGAACAGTGGCACATTGACATAGAAACTCGTAATAGAAAGTACAGCGTTTTGGCAGAGACAATAAGAACTGGCTCATTATATGATGCAGCAGAGGCGTATCGTAATTTGTATTGTTTAAGTTTAACTGAAACGCTTTCTTTTGGTGAGAGAAGAATGTTAGACATAGTTAAAAATCTTGTTATTCAAGAACTTTCTATGGTTTGCGGTATTAAGCCTCAAGAAATAGAAAGTAAGGTACAACAATTAATGAATAAATAAAGTAATCCTACTAGGGTTGTATCCGACTGTGAGAACTGTCCAGTTTTTACGAGGTTCGAATCCTCATAACCCTCTAAACAATAAGGAGATTGCAATGACATTTGATGATTGCCCCTGTCCACTTGTTAGCGAGAAATTGAAACATTTGACGGCAACCAACAAGGAACAAGAAGAGTATGTTAAAGAGCTAGAAAGAGAAATAGATAAAAAAGATAAAGAAATTAAGAACTTAAAAGAAGAATTGGAGAAATGGATACATGGCATGCCACCAGAAAGCTTTACACAATGCTTATTAAATTGTATTCAAAAGTGGAAAAGGTTGATACACACAATTACAAAGCAAAAAATGTTGAAAGATTCGGCTACAAAATAACTATTACAAAAGAGCACACATGGTTGGGAAGATTATTTAAAATTGATTTATCTCCAGAAGTATACATTGGTAATTATAATGTTTGGTACAAATCTCCTGAACTTAACAGAAGTAGTATTTTGATTACACAATGGTTGTATGATCTTTGGTCAGAGTATAAGTATATTGAAAGAATGGAGGAGAGATAATGGAAACATTATTAACAACAGTTATTATGTATTTAATGTTAAGTTTTGCATGTGGTTTACTTTTTGCAGTTTTTGATACAATGTTTAAAAAACCTAACTTATGTGGTATATCTGAATATGCAATGATCGGATTAATTTGGCCATTAGTTATTCTTATTGAATGTGTATTATTAACACATTCAATATGTTGTAGAGTAAAGAAGTGGTCTACTGCAATAAAGAAAAATCAGTTTGAACAAGCAGTTAATCTGGAAAAAGCTCGCGGCGAGGCCGGTTTAATTAATATGGATGTTAAAAATACTAAGCAGCATTACTATGTGACACCGAACAGTACCATGACCCCACTCTCATTTTTATGCCCACGCTGTCGTCATCATAATGACACCTATCTAAAAGATAAAGAAGTGGGCCAGTGTACTAATGAGCGTTGTGGTGTCTTGTTCTATGTAAAAAGTGACACAATATATTCATTTAAACTTCGTGAAAAATACCCATATCCGTTTTCATTTTGTGGTAAGTGGTATGTTGAGCAGGAGTCTAAAAAAGCTGAACAAGAGTCCGAAGAAGAGAAAGATTCTGAATGTCTACCATATCCACTGAACACAATTAAAGAGTGTCTTAAAGAACAAGCTGTTTTTGAAGAGCAGCAGTGGTGCCATGATTATTCTAAACTCAAAAAATGGATGTCTGGCATTGTTAAAGTAGAACTTGAATTCTGGATTAAAACATATATGAGAAATCCTGAAGAGTTCATAAGCAGATGGGGACATGGGCTCAACCTTAAAGAGAAGGTAAAAAGCAAAAATGAAGGTGGCGGTCTTTATACCACTCAAACCAAAGATCTATATATTGATTGTACTGGTGGAGTAGAATGGAGAAACTAAAATGAAAATATTGATTCTTTTGTCAGCGTTTTTTATTCTTGCCGCGTGTACAAATCACAAGGCAAAAAGAAAATGTATGTTTAATGTTTGTCATAATGTATGTAAACAATATGCAGACGGCAAGATTAAATTGTATCAAGGACATTACAACAGAGATTTTTTAACCTCTTGTGGTTGCATTATCAACAATGAATATAGAAGCATTTATGTTCAACGAAAAATATTTGATGTGTGTAAGGAGAACATTGATGACAGTGACTCCTTATAGTAATGATTCTGTGGCATTACACGCTCGTATTAAACAATTAGAAGATCATATAAAGTCTCAAGACAATGAGATAGAGATTTTAAGTGATGAGCTTAGTAAGCCTAAACTGCAATCATGCGGAAACAAAAAAGATTTTGAACAAATGTTGTTTGACGTGATAAATAGTCATTATGGTTGGATTAGATATAGACCATATCAGAGCATATGGTATGAATATAAAACTTCAATTGATAACAGCGAAATAAAAATAATAATTTATCTTTGGTGGATTGAAATATGGTCACAAGATCGACAAATTTATAATCATAGAAGTCTATTTGTTAAACGTATTAATAACATGCTTAAACACGTAAAGAAATGTTCAATTCGTAACGAAAATATTGAACATGTTAAGCAGTTGGAGGATACATACAACCTATTCGTGGATGATGAAGAGTTGAAAGAGGCAGTAAATTTTCTCACTACAAAGGAGGGCAAAGAATTTAATATGATTGGCACAGATAAAAGGGTGCCCAACAAGCAAGAAGAGAAACTATTAGAAAGGAAACTCAATGTGGAGGTCGCCAAAATATAAACTAGAACCTAGAATAATACATGGCCAAGTAGTTATGGTCAAAGTGTACCCAACAATTAAGGAGGAATATGGTCTTACAAGAGCGCGTTATAGAGGGGATGGGAGAGGAGCTAATTATGTAGCCCGTGAACGTGGGCAATTTAAATATGGAGGAAAATAAATGGTAAGACCTAAGGGCGGAAGAAGTCAGCCAAGATATCATCATGTTAAAGATGCTGCCGAGGCTAAGTACTTTGCTGCTATTGCTAGGAATGAACGTGAGAGAGAACGTAAACCTGTACCAAGAAAATTTACCAGAATAGAGCAAGCCATTTACATGCTTGATAATATTGGTGATAAGGTTGACGCTGAACTTATGTCTTTGCGCCTTCAATTAGGAAAATAAATAGCGACTCTTCCCTTTATGCTCACAACCGAGTATGCCCCTGTTAGGGGCTTTCCAAATGGTATTATTTATCATTTGGAAATTTCCTAACAACAATGGAGAACAATAATGGCTAGTAAATTCACAAAAAATAATGTGAGCATCAATGATATAATAATTTATGTTGAATTAAAAATAGATGACAATCAAGCAGTTTCCATTCATGCGTGGAATGGAGAAGTGGTTGGAATCGAAGAAACTTTTTTAGTGGTCAGAAATACTAATAGGAGTACTCCTAAATTTTCAGTGATAAGATATGATGATATACGAGTAATCATTTAACAAGCGGAGAAATCATGACAAATAGAGATGAACAGTTGTATATTAGTTTGGCTGTGGGATTATCAATTATATTCTTACTGCATTGGCATTTATAAGGAGGATAGCATGGTAGATATAACTCTAGAGCAATTACTTAGTTCTAAAAAGGTCGTTGCAACTCAAAGATTATTGTCAATGGCATCTTCTGATAAATCTGTTGTTTT
>PJEL010003981.1_pt1 | contig 12381 bp, 9 predicted proteins | sample 1853271 | NCBI WGS metagenome assembly PJEL01 (sample SAMN08108733, study PRJNA415343) | Invertebrate metagenome, whole genome shotgun sequencing project. | host: Globobulimina | place: Sweden: Gullmar Fjord | collected 2015-08 | reverse complement strand
CCCTGAGTCATCATTTCTTGAATTCGTTCAACAGCTTTCTGTTGTTCTTCGTGAGAAAGGGTTGGTAAGTCGTTTAGCATGCTCTGCTCCTTTATTTAGGAGCAGAACTATATAAGGACTGTTAGTAACTAGCAAGGAAATTGATTGAAGCGCCCATTGCATTTTCGTTTGTGTAGTTCGCACTTAGATCTAACTGGAACAAGTTGAGTGGCGAAATACCAATACCAGCTGTGACTGTTCCTTCTGAATCAGAGTAAGCCAGGTTCTTGTAGTACCCTCCCCTTAACTTAAGCTGACGTAGAAGATCGACTTCGGTACCAACACGAATCATCTGTTCGTTGTCTTCGAACGAAGTAAACTTTTCAGTCTCATTCAAATCGTAATCGACACTCAACGTAAAGTAGTCAGACACGATACCTGCACCAACGGTGTAAACCGGCTCAAGTTGGTAAGTGTATTTACCGCCGACTTGGTGTGTCGCACTACTTGTGCTGCTGGTTAGCGTTCTCGTCGTATCTTTGGTTTCGATGTCTCGAGAGATCAAGTTAGTTGCTGCAACACCGACGCGGAATGGACCGAAGAACCAAAGTGCACCTGCATCCATGTTGAAGGCTGTTTCACCATCACTGTTTTCTCTTACGTCAGATAAGTCGTAATCATTCACTGAAGCAACGTAGTTATATGTATAAATGCGTTGGATCTTAGGTGTGATACCAAATGAGATGTGTTGACCCATAAAGGTTTGGTATTTTGCTAGAGAAAGACCAACCTCAGCGACTCCGATAGAAACAGCTTCAACGGTAGACAGTTCCACTTTGTCTTCATCTGAACCTGTTGTGTAAACGTTAGGTGTCGCAAATGATTCTGTGTAGGCTTTCGCGAAAAGGTTTGCAGCAACAAACTGGTTAGGAAGTGCGAACGCAACAACACCACCCAGTTCAACGTTGGCTTGATTACCATCCAGTTTATTCAGTGCGGCGTCTAAGTCTGCAGTGTTTGATGCATCAACGACACTATCGATGTTCGACTTCATGTCGTTAGGGTCATTATAGCTACCACCAAAACTTGGCGTGATCATTCCCATATCATCGTTACGACGATAAATAGCAACCAATGCTGGGTTATAGAATGGAGCGGTTAAGAAGTTTGCAGAAACAACACCAACACCACCCATCGCATCACCACGCGCTTCAATGGCGTAGTTTGCTGCTGAAAGAGGAAGACTGGCGAATGCAATTGACGTTGCGAGTAGTTTAGTAGTTTTTTTCATGCCGTTTATCTTTGTTAGATCCCTTACATAGTTAACGGCACAATTTTAAATTACTTTAACTCTTCTTCGCTAGAAATATCATAAGTTTTACTGATAGTTTGTGCTTGTTCTATCGCTATGTCGCCTTGCCAGCGCGAGTGTATCATCGAAACGGCCAAAACGTAGCGATCATTAGGAACTTCTTCAGCACTTAAACTTGTGGGATAATCTGACTCGTAGCTTTTGCCCCACACCTGCTCATAGTGTTCGTCGATGTAATCGTACAAACCAACGTCTAACTTTGGTAACGGACAATATGGGTTAAGAAGCTCTTTTTTATCTATTCTCCAGGTGTCTTTAGATGCCCAACGTACTTGTTGTCGCATCGTAATTTCACCAAGAATGATCCAAGTACTCCAAGCTACGCCGCCCTCGGTTTTCACATTTAAACGGTATAAGCCGGAGTCCAATTGAGAAGGCAAGTTGTAGCGTTGCTTATAAAGTATGACTGAAGCGTTATTCACGACTTCGTTATCTTTCGTGAGTTCGCTATCTGATGAGACAACTTTATCAACCCATTTCTCGAAGGTGATGTCTTGAATGCTCTCTTCGGACTCAACTTCGATCACAACTCTAAATGTATCTCGTCCAGGGCTTTGAATGGTGTGTCTTTTGACGACCAGCGAATTAATCCATTCCGGCAAGGTCTTTTTGGTGAGGGTTTTTCCACAATCCTTATTTAACGCTTGGTCAAATAATTCATTGAGGTGATCTTCTCTTACTTGAGAAGAATTAATTTGCCAAACTTCCACTAATGAATCAAACATCTGGGATAAGTCGTTATCCAGAAGATGTTTGTGCACTTGGGTCAGAGTATCACTATTCTTAAACCAATCGGCCGCTTGTGCCGGGCTAACGACACTTGCTAACGCTAACAGTGGAAGTAAGGCTTTTTTCATTACGCTTTCATCTTATAACCAACGCCACGAAGCGTTTCGATCTCAAGACCTGGCAGTTTCTGTCTTAGTTGAAGAACGTGCGTATCTACGGTACGTGTTGTTGGGAAATGGTTGTAACCCCATACGTGGTCAAGCAGTTCGTCACGTGTGAATACGCGACCCAAGTTGCTTGCCAAGAACAAGAGTAGATCAAATTCAGTACGAGTTAGCGTGACTTCAAGCTCGTTAAAAAACACTTCGCGAGTAGCTTTGTCGATAACAAGGTTCTGAGCCATCACTTTTGATGCATCTTGCTCTTCAGCATCTGGCAGACGTAACTGCGCACGGATTCGAGCGAACAGTTCCGCTTCTGCGAAAGGCTTCGTTAGGTAGTCGTTTGCACCTGAATCTAGGCCCGCGACTTTGTCTTTTACTGTCACAAGTGCCGTCAGCAAAATAACAGGAATGTCTTTCTTCTTCTTCCAAGCTGGTAGTGAATCTACTGAGTCACCGTCTGGTAGTTGGCGATCTAGAATCACTAGATCCGCTTGCTCCCAGTAGCCTTCAACTTCAGAGATTAACTCTGCATGCAAACATTCATATCCAGCTTGCTCAAGGCTAACTAATAAACCGTCAGCTAAATTCTTATCATCTTCAACGAGAAGCAATGTCTGTTTCACAAGGTATCTCCAAAATAAATGTTGTTGGGGGGCCTATCAGCGTCATGTGACCGCCCATTTTTCCGACCATAGATTCCACTATCGTCAGACCTAAACCTAGTCCACTTTTACTTACAAATGGCTTTCTTAGTTGCCCCCAATCTTTACGGGACAAGTCTCCATTATCTATAACTTTGAATGTCAGCTTCTTGTCAGAAGTATTCAGTTCTAGTATCACTGGAGCCACACCGTATTTCACGGCGTTTCTGATCAGGTTATCGATACACGTACCTAACCAATATACGTTCAATTTTGCAGCAATGTCTTTGTTTACTCGGAGTTCGATACCCGGAGCAAAATCTTCTTCGACTTTATACTCAAGCCATTCTTGTACACTCGGCACCCACTCAGTAGCCAGTGGTTGATTATCCGACTGTAGGTAATCTTTACTCGCTTCGGCTAACTGCCTTAAACGACGTGTGTCTTCACAAAGTCGACGGAATTCATCATATACCGTTTCTGGTAAGTGTTCGAATTCACGTCTAAAGCCTTCAACCGTTAAAGATAAACTCGCGATCGGTGTTCTGAGTTCGTGCGTTAAGATCTGAAGAACAAGCATTCGACTTTTCATCTCTTGCTTCTTGCTGTTCCAACGATATATCGCCCAACCCACCACAAGCATGATATTGGCAAACACCAGTATGAACATCGCGACTTGCAAAAGTTCCGAGTGATCTTCTATCTCCCAACACACGTTACCGCGTTGGACGAAACAGCTGTTACCTTCGGAAGACAAACTGAGCGATAAACCCGCTTGTGTTGCGTTTTCAGACCAAACCGGTTCTTTGTATAAATAGTATCTGTCGCCGCGTTTAACCCACATCTCATCAAGTTCGACAAACATGCTCGCACCAGCCAACAGTGCCGTAATCGCTTCACTGTCCATATCTTGCAAACGAGATAGCAGTTCATCATGCTCAACGTTTGGGCGTTCTTGAATGTGCATAAAGCGCTTTAAGGAGTCGAACTTATCAGGGTACTTTTCGACGTAACGCGCAGCATAAGAACCACCACCCGGGTGGATAAGCCCGCTACGACTAAACCAACGGTCAGAAAGCTTGGTTCCTTTACACATTGCCCGAGTAAATACCAAAGGCTCGGTAATTAAAGGGCTAAGTGGAAGTTTCCCGCTACACGTCTTAGATAACTGGTAAAGGCGTTGAATATCTTTTAATGGGTACTCTGCTGTTTGTGGCAGCATAGAAGACGGCATAATCAAACGAGTTGGGTAATCCGCCTGAAGCAATCGGATATCATATGACTCAATAGCCGTTTGATGATCAAACAACTTAGTAAAGTGATCGATACGCTCAGGCAAAGAATCAGCAAACGCATTTGCTGAAACGACTAACGAAGCGATGAACAGAGTATATATTCTTTTGATGATCACAAACCAAGCGCAAATTCATACAGATCAATCAAATATATACCATTCGTTATCAAAGATAAATTTTTAACCGCATGAAAAGTGGTGTGTATTTAAAGTGGGAACGATTGCTAGCTTTAACTGCTAGCTTCACTGAGGAATTTTTCCGAAAAATGCACGCTTCTAAAAGTTAAGGTATCAAATGCACCTATGCGCACATCAACCTCTAAAAATCAAACAGCATCATACGTTAAAGTCAAAAAAAGGAGCTCATATGAGCTCCTTACTTTTACTGCAGAATAGTTGCGGTTTATAGATGCTCTAGAATGCTTAAGCAGCTTTTCTTAGCATCACCGAACAACATCTGAGTATTCTCTTTAAAGAACAATGGGTTTTGCACACCAGCATAACCTGTATTCATAGAACGTTTGAACACGATAACGTTTTGAGCGTTCCAAACTTCAAGTACTGGCATGCCAGCTATTGGGCTGTTTGGATCTTCCAATGCCGCAGGGTTCACGGTGTCGTTCGCACCAATAACCAATACAGTATCAGTCTCATTGAAGTCATCATTGATTTCGTCCATTTCAAGAACGACATCATAAGGCACTTTCGCTTCAGCAAGCAGTACGTTCATGTGACCCGGTAATCGACCAGCAACTGGGTGGATACCAAATCTAACGTTAATGCCTTGAGCTCTTAGTTTTTCAGTAATTTCATGCACTGGGTATTGAGCTTGAGCTACTGCCATGCCGTACCCTGGAGTGATGATAACTGACTTAGAGTTCTTCAACATGTCAGCCACATCTTCAGCTGATGTTTCGCGGTGTTCACCCTGCTCTTCATCACCATCAGACACAACCACTTCTTGGCCAAATCCACCAGCAATAACGCTAATGAACGAGCGGTTCATTGCCTTACACATGATGTAAGACAGAATCGCTCCTGACGAACCAACCAATGCACCGGTTACGATCAACAGGTCGTTCGCAAGCATGAAACCTGCTGCCGCTGCTGCCCAACCAGAGTAAGAGTTCAGCATTGATACAACCACTGGCATATCTGCACCACCAATCGATGCCACCAAGTGGTAACCGAAAGCAAATGCAATAAGCGTCATCAGCATAAGAGCAAACATGCTGCCATCAGCTTTAACGAACATAATCATTAGCAATGTAGAAGCAACGATAGCCGCTAGGTTCCACTTGTGCTTATGAGGGATGTTCAATGCAGACGATGAAATCGTGCCACGAAGCTTACCAAACGCAACAATAGAGCCAGTGAACGTAACCGCACCGATAAACACGCCAAGGAAAACTTCAACAAGATGGATAACGTGTTCTGCATGCGTTGCCGCTTCTGGTGCGTCAATGTAGCTGTTGTAACCAACAAGTACGGCAGCCATACCTACGAAGCTGTGCAAAATTGCCACCAGCTCAGGCATCTCTGTCATTTCTACTTTCTTCGCGTAGTGGATACCAATACCACCACCGATCACCATAGCAATGATGATCCAGACAATACCTGCAGAGTGAGGGCCAAAGATCGTTGCGATCAATGCGATTGCCATACCAGTGATACCGTAATAGTTACCTGCGCGAGCAGATTCCTGTTTCGATAGTCCGGCTAAGCTCATAATAAAGAATACAGCAGCAATGATATAAGCTGCTTGTACTAATCCTTCAGACATCTGCTACTCCTTAGTCTTTACGGAACATTTCAAGCATACGTTTGGTCACGGTAAAGCCACCAAAGATATTGATACTTGCAATTAATACGGCGATAAATGATAAGAACGTGACAACGCCACTTCCTTGTCCGATTTGCAACAACGCGCCCACAACAATGATCCCTGAGATTGCGTTTGTTACTGACATCAGAGGTGTATGTAGAGAATGGCTGACATTCCAAACTACGTAATAACCCACAACACAAGCGAGAACAAAAACGGTAAAGTGAGATAAGAACGCAGCAGGAGCAACCGAAGCTATCCAAGCAAAGGCGCCAACCGCCACTGCCATACCCGCCGCTTTCTTAACAGGAGAGACAGGCTCTTGAACTTTTGGTTGTGGCTTAACAGCTTGAGGTTTCGCTTGTTGAGGTTGCGCGGAAACTTGAATTGGTGGAGCTGGCCAAGTGACTTCACCCTCTTTAACCACGGTAACACCACGAATCACAACATCTTCAAAGTCGATGTCGATATTGCCGTCTTTCTCTTTGCAAAGTAGTTTCAGCAGGTTGACCAAGTTAGTTGCGTACAGTTGAGACGACTGAGTCGGCAAGCGACCTACCATGTCGGTGTAACCCACAACTTTTACGCCATTAGCGGTCGTGATCACTTTATCAGCAACGGTATATTCACAGTTACCACCGTTGGCCGCTGCAAGGTCCACAATCACGCTACCCGCGCTCATGCTATCAACCATTTCTTTTGTAATCAGCTTAGGCGCCGGACGCCCTGGAATCAGTGCCGTCGTAATGATGATATCAACGTCTTTCGCTTGAGCCGCGTAAAGCTCTTCTGCTTTCTTGTTGAACGCGTCAGACATCTCTTTTGCGTAACCATCACCAGCGCTGGTATCTTCTTTGAAATCGACTTCCAAGAATTCAGCGCCCATAGACTCGACTTGTTCTTTTACTTCAGGACGAACATCGAAAGAACGAACAATCGCTCCTAAGCTACCCGCAGCGCCGATAGCGGCAAGACCTGCAACACCCGCACCAGCAACCAACACTTTCGCTGGCGGAACCTTACCTGCAGCGGTAATTTGACCTGTAAAGAAACGACCAAACTCATGAGCGGCTTCAACAACAGCACGGTAACCCGCAATGTTTGCCATAGAGCTCAATGCATCCAAAGCTTGAGCTCTAGAAATACGCGGTACCGAGTCCATTGCCATCACATTAATATTACGGCTAGAAAGCTGTTCCATTAATTCTGGATTTTGGGCAGGCCAAATAAAGCTGACCAGTGTTGCGCCATCTTTAAGTAACTCGATTTCATTTTTAGACTCGTCAACGATGGGAGCGTTAACTTTAAAGATAATATCGGATTTCCAAGCTTCATCTGCGGTTACAACTTTTGCTCCAGCTTGTTCATAAGCTGTATCATCAAAACTTGCTAACGCACCTGCTTGTGATTCAACACAAACTTCAAATCCTAATTTTAGAAGCTGTTCTACCGATTTCGGCGATGCAGCGACTCGCGTTTCACCTGCGAGTGTTTCTCTTGGTACACCAATTTGCATAGCGATTCCTTGACTATTGGCACAATGACTTATTCGTTTGTATCTAACGACAACTAATACTTCAAGCGTTTTGTTCAAAGAACAGGAAAAGTTATTACTTATAACGATTTGGATGGATTTTGAGCACTTAATTTAGATAAATGACGGGCCTCTCGAATAAAGAGGTCAAACCACTTCCCAATAATCCTTTTAATAACAACCTACTAGCTGTTCTTTATCCCTAAAACTAAAAAGAGCTTTCAGCATATACACTGAAAGCTCTCTAAATTATGACCAACATCAACTCTAACCCTAATTGGTTAGCTAAATATACTGTCGCCCATTTGGTCGATGAACATTTGCGATTTTTTAAGCATCAATTCATCGGCGTCTTGTTTGTTTGAAACAACATCAGAACGAATAAAACGATGAGTTTTAATTTCACCGTCGATTTCTTTCTCGATACGACCAGCCACACGGTACTGACCAGATTCTGCAATGGCGTCTTGATAGATATTGAAGCCTTTGTATTCCACTGGCTCAATCTCTACTTTTTGTTCGGTTTTTTCTTTGCCACCAAATAATCTAGAAAAGAATCCCACGTTTTTTACTCCTTAAATGACCGTACTGACACTAAACTATCACGACTGTTTAGTGTTCAACAATGGCTTTTCATACCATTGCAATTCTACGTCATCGTCAAAATTGTGTTGACTAAATATAACGGGCACATTGTCCGTTCGATCTCGTCTTCGATCCTCAATAATCATGCTTTCTGCATTTTTGACTGCGATCTCACTATTTCTTTTATAGAGCACTAATTTGTCTTCCGGTAATGCCGAAAGAAAATCAATATCAAAACGGATATAGATAGGTTTCAGTTGGCCCAACGCAAGACAAGCAAGATCGGCAAGCTGCTCGCTTGTATAACTCGACACATACTCCTCGGTAGCCAGTACATGACCAACAAGCGTTTCCATATAATTGTGTACATCCACACTGATTTGCATACTACACCTCCATTTGTAGCTATCGCGACAGATCGTGTTCTAGCCTGATTGGCAACGACCTACATATTGTTACCTTACTATACCCTACTCATTACTACAGATTTACTAACTGCATGTTAACTAACTATAACGACTAATTAATTTCTCATATATACTATGTAGTTCGTTCTATGGTTAATAGCAACTCAAATACATATAAAAAGAGTTGCACCAATAGCGACCTATGACTATGTTTTTGCTCTGATTTACGCAAAAAGCTTGGCAATCGCTTGTTTAACCGTATCCTACGTATAAAATATAAATTATAAGATCATCAGTACACTTAGGCTCACCACATAAATGGCATCTTCTTTTGTAACGTCGAGCATGTTTCGATTTTGCTTTCCCTTACTTCTATTAGCAATGTTACTCGTAGGTATGAACAACGTCATTCTCGTGACCGATTCAAACTTAGGGTTTGCTAGCAACCTTCCGTATATTTTATTGAGCGTTGCCGTTTTGCTGTGTCACACATTCAGGCAAGGTCGTATGGCTATGGTGTCTCTCACCATGCTCGTTGCCTATTTTATTATCCAAGTCCGCTTACAAACCCCATTAAACACTGGAACCACATTATTGGAGCTGTCTCTTCTGGCCGCTTTAGTGCCGGTTACTTGCTTATTGGTGTATGCCTTCCCCGATAACGGGGTTAACTCAAAGTCCATGTTCCTTTACGCCTTGGTTGTGGTGTTATTCATGGTTTGGGCGCAACTGATTGTGTCTCACTTCCATGCCGGAGGTTTTGAATCATGGAGTGAAGGGGTTCTATTTACCGTTAGAGACTTTTCTAAACTGCCTTTTATTCTGGTGCTCTATAGCCTTTGTTTACTGGGCCTAACGTCGATTTTGGTTTTAGTCTATAACCGCTCTATTGATGTCGTTGTTTACAGCGCGATTTTGTTGTCTTCGAGTACCTTCATATTCTTTGATATCCAATACATCTCAAGCACCATGTTCTCTTTGTCAGGCATATTGATTATCGTCTATGTAATGTCCGCTAGCCACGACATGGCGTTTAATGACCAACTGACTAACATCCCTGGCAGACATGCATTAGAAGTCGATATGAAGCACCTAGGCCGTAAATATTCGATGGCCATGGTCGATATCGATCACTTCAAAAAATTCAATGATACCTATGGCCATGACATTGGCGACGATGTGTTAAAGCTAGTAGCGCGTATATTGAGAGAAACGACAGGTGGCGCGAAAGCTTATCGTTATGGTGGTGAAGAGTTCACGATCATTTTCAAAGGTAAGAACACTGAGCAAGTAAAAGAGCATCTTCAAGTTCTAATTTCTGAGATCCAGAATTACGATATGATCATTCGTAATACTCACGACCGCCCTGATGATCATGAAGTGGGCATGCAAAAGCGCGGCAAGAATGGCAAGCCGACTAAAGTAGTTAATGTCACGGTGAGTATTGGCCTGTCTGACAGTACAACCACCAAACAGCCCGAAGAAGTGTTGAAGCTTGCTGATAATGCACTTTACAAAGCGAAAGAAACTGGCCGAAATAAACTGTGCGTTCACACCTAGGCGATATAGCTAGAAGCTTTAAGAGCTATAGTTAGAAACTTAATCGCTGTAGCGACAAACGAGCCTCTGAAAGAAGCGTTGTATCTTAGTAGGAGCTTTAGCCGCTATAGCGAAAAACAAGTCATTAGAAGAGAGCTTATATCCAAGTAGAAGCTAAGTCTTGGTGAAGCTTAGTCTTGGTTGAAGAAGATAACTAAGCTCCCGCCCTTCAAGCTGCTACCGTAATTGATCGTAAACCCAATGCCCACATTATCGACCCAGTCGTTAAATAGGTTTGGGTTAAGTAACCACCCTACACTGCCCTCGTAATATGACGTTGTACCCATAGGCGCTACAGTATCGCCCCCAATATCAATTCGTCTGATACTGGAGTACATCGATGTGATGTTTTTGTCCCAACTAACTAGATCATAGAAAACCTTGGCTTCATTCGCGATATACCACCCCTCAGGGTGACCAATATCGCCGTTATTAGCTTCTCCCCAGCCGACACCATTAAAGTAATGCCAACTTGTACTCAGTTTATACTTGCCCCAGTCATTCTTATCTTCGTACATCAGCTTGATTTTAGGCTCAATGATATAAGCCCAAGCATCAGTATTGAAATACACACCATCCAATTGATCTTGAATAGGCTTTAGTAGTGAAGAACGATACTCATAGTCATTACGGTAATAAGAGATGTGGTTACCAATTGCTGAGCTAAAACTCCAATATTCGTCTAACTGGGACACATTCGCGAATTCCACGTACCCAGAAACCACCGACTCTTTTTGAAAATCACTTTTGATTGTTGACGCGTACTCAACATCGTTCTCGATCCGCAATGCAGACAAGCGCAGCGTCACCTCTTGATGATTGTCTTCAATATAACTTGGCAATTCAAATGTGTAAGGCAAGCTCAGGGAGGTAATATTTTGTCGACGGCTCACCGAATCGTTCGACCCGATGTCTTCATTATCCAAACTAAATACTTTATTGGGGTCAAAATTGTTGATACCAAAAGTAAAAACATCGGTGTCATTTAGCAATACACTGGTGGCAAAGCTCTGCTCTAGATCCTTTCGGAAAAGATGAGATAGCGAATTGGCATTAACAGTGGTCGGTAAAGCGGTTAGAAGTAGAGGAACCGCAAGCGTCCATGATGTATTAGCCATAGAAAATGACTTTGAATGTGGCATTTCTTTTATCACTTAAAGCACTTCCAAGCTCAAACGCTAATAGAAGTATAAATTCAAATATCCGGAAGAGCTCGCCAACTAGCCTGCAAGCTCCAAAATACTGCGCTGTATAAAGGTATTTCTACCACTTTGTTTTGCTTGATAAAGCGCTTGGTCGACTTTTTCATAAATTGAAGCGATCGATTCTCCGCCTGCAGGCACGAATGAGAGTACACCTTGTGACGCTGTCACTCTATCTGATACGTTTGAGTGGTCGTGGGCATAGTTCATGTCATGCAATGCTTCTTTTATTCGAGTCGCATGTAATTTAGCCGCTGCGCTATCCGTGTCACTTAAGACCAGAACAAACTCTTCACCGCCATAACGGCCAACAAACTCTCCAGATCGAACAAACAGCTGTTTCAAGGTATTGGCAAGCCCTTGTAGGCACTTATCCCCTTGAATATGTCCATAATTATCGTTGTAAGGCTTAAAAAAGTCTACATCTAGAAGTATCACGGTCATAGGTATATTACGTCTTCCATGCCACGCGATGCTCTCTTCAAGCTTAGTATCCATATAGCGACGGTTATACAATTTTGTTAAGCCATCTTCATTGGCTTGCTGTTGCAGAAGTATATTCAATTCTTCAAGTTTGGCGGTGCTTTGTTTTAACTCTCGCCTCATATGCGCAATACGCTGCATCGCGATAAGTTTTGAATTCAGTACCACTTTGTTAACCGGTTTGATTAGGTAATCGTCACCACCTGCATCAATCGCTTTCGCGATCATTTCAGGTTCTTCATGACCACTCAGAAATATGATGGGCACCCATTCGGGGAATTGTCTACGAACCTCGTTAGCGACCTCAAAACCATCCATGTCTGGCATGCTGATATCAAGTAATACGAGTTCAGGATCAAAATCAGAATAGATGTTTAGAGCTTCTTTACCGCTACCTACCGCTTCAACAATATGTCCCAATTGCTTAAGTCGAATAGCAAGTTGCATCCTGTCTAGTTGAACATCATCAACCAGCAATATGCGCATCGAAGATCCCTTTTCTATCATCACATCACCTTTATCTAGTGTTGAATATTCAAAGTAGCTCAAATTTGGGCTTAAATCATG
>PJEL010003980.1_pt1 | contig 12381 bp, 13 predicted proteins | sample 1853271 | NCBI WGS metagenome assembly PJEL01 (sample SAMN08108733, study PRJNA415343) | Invertebrate metagenome, whole genome shotgun sequencing project. | host: Globobulimina | place: Sweden: Gullmar Fjord | collected 2015-08 | reverse complement strand
CTGACCCGCTCGGTCAAGGATGCGCTGACCCGCGTCACCGCCGGCGGCGCGCCGGTCTACGTCTGGCCCGGCGGCGGCATCACCCTCATGGTCGACGTCCTGGACATGCCCGACAATGCCTTTGGCTATGTGCCGACGCCGGCCATCGTCGGGCCTATCGAATTCACCATGCCGCACCAGGTCTACGCCGAACTCGGCGGCCACATGGATTTCGTGCAGCCGCTGGAAAAGGTGCTGCAGGAGCGCGGCACCGGCGAGCGTGTCCGCATGACCGAATGGAAGGCGGACAATCCCTGGCCGCTGTCGCCGCTGAAAAAGGCGGGGTTCTAGATGTTGCGCGCCAGTATCCAGCGGGGGTTTCTGCCCGACGGCCGCCTGCATCTGCAGGAAGGCCCCATCGACCTTGTGATCGAAGCCTTCGGCGAGGCATCGGAAGTTCGGCGCGCTTACGCCGCGGCGACGGCGTGCTTTGAAGCCGTCCTGCCGGACCTGGTTGCCGAGCTTGCAGAGTTGCGCCGGCCTCTCGGCGAAGAGACTTATGCCTTTCAAGGACCGGTGGCGCGCCGCATGGCCGCGGCCTGCCTGCCCCATCGCGCCGGCTTCGTAACGCCGATGGCGGCGGTAGCCGGTGCAGTGGCCGATCATGTGCTGGCGGCCATGACCGCGGTGGCGACAGTGTCCCGCGCCTATGTCAACGACGGCGGCGACATCGCCTTGTATCTCCAGCCCGGCGCGACTTTCGCCTGTGGGATGGTGGCAGAAGTCGGAGATCCGCGCCTGGATGGGCGCGCGGTGATCGCGGCTGAAATGCCGGTTCGTGGCATCGCCACCTCGGGCCGTGCGACCCTGGGCCAGGGCGGGCGCAGTTTTTCCCTCGGCATCGCCGACGCGGTGACGGTCTTCGCAAAGAACGCGGCGGCGGCCGACGTGGCCGCGACCCTGATCGCCAACGCAGTCGACCTGCCGGGTCACGCGGCCATTGAGCGCGCGCCCGCCTGTGACATCGATCCGGACAACGATCTGGGCGCGCGCGCCGTGACCGTTGCGGTCGGCGCGCTGCGCCCGGACGAGATCGCCACGGCCTTGTCGCAAGGGCGGGCGGTGGCCGAGGAGATGCGCAGGTCGGGTCAGATCGAGGCCGCGGTGCTGTTTCTGCGCGGGCAGGCCGAAACCGTCGGCGATGGCCAGGCGCTTTTGCCGAACAGTCTTTCCAGTGCAGCTTGAGGTAGGGGGAGTGAACTTGTGGCCGTAGAGGTTCGTAAATACCAGACCAACGTGGAGGAGGTTCTCCACGAGGGTGGGTCGCCGGCGGCGACGCCCTTGCTGGTCGGGTCGGTCGCCGTGGTGATCGCCAACCCCTTTGCCGGGCGCTACGTCGCCGAGTTGCAGCCTTTCATGGAGGAACTGAAACCCCTCGGTCTGCAGATGTCACAGCGCCTCATCGACGCGCTCGGCGGCGACCCGGGGCGTATCTCCGGCTTCGGCAAGGCATCCATCGTCGGTGGCGCGGGGGAGCTGGAACACGGTGCCTTGTGGCACGCGCCCGGCGGCTATGCCATGCGAGAACTTCTGGGCGATGCCAAGGCCATCGTGCCTTCGACAAAGAAGGTCGGCGACATCGGCGCGCGCATCGACGTGCCCATCACCCATATCAACGCGTCCTATGTGCGCGGTCACTTCAACACCATCGAGGTCGGCGTACCCGACGCGCCGCGCGCGGATGAACTGGTGTTCATTTTGGCGATGGCGACGGGCGGGCGCATTCACGACCGCATGGGCGGCCTCAGCGCCGAGGATATCAAGGGGGAGGACGGTTTGAGATGAGCATCAAGGTTCGTAAGTTCGCGGTGGTCGTCGAGGAAACCCTGAAAGAGGTCGGCCGGGAAATCTCGCCACCGACACGCCGTGCCGCCGCCCTGGCAGTGATCGAGAATCCGCTGACCGACCGCTACGAGGCGGATCTGGAAGAGCTCATGCAGGCCGGCGAGGATCTCGGCAGGATCCTCGGCGAGAAGGCGGTGGCGGCACTCGGCGTTGCGCCGTCCCAGATCGAAAGCTACGGCAAGGCCGCCATCGTCGGCGAAGGCGGAGAGTTGGAGCACGCCGCTGCCATCCTTCACCCGCGCATGGGCAAGCCCCTGCGTCAGGCGGTGGAGAAGGGCGCGGCCCTGGTGCCTTCTTCCAAGAAAATGGGCGGCATCGGCGCCGCCATCGACGTGCCGCTGGGCCACAAGGATGCCGCCTATGTGCGCAGCCACTTCGACGGTATGGAGGTAAGGGTGCCCGATGCGCCGCGCCACGGCGAGATCGTGGTCGCCATCGCGGTCACCGATTCCGGACGGCCGCTGCCCCGGGTCGGCGGTCTGACCACGGACGAGGTCAAGGGCGAGGACGGCTTGAGATAATGCGGCAGGCGGAAAGAGGAGAGGTCAGATGACGGAGCAACGTGTTACCACCGACGTGGTCATTGTCGGCGCCGGGCCGGTCGGACTCTTTGCGATCTTCGAACTGGGTCTGCTCGGCCTCAAGGCGCATGTGGTCGATATTCTCGACAAGCCCGGTGGCCAGTGCGCCGAGCTCTATCCGGAAAAACCGATTTACGACATCCCCGCCTTGCCGGTGGTCAGCGGCGGCGAGCTGGTGGAACGCCTGATGACCCAGGCTGAGCCCTTCGAGCCGGTTTTCCATCTCGGCCATATGGCCGAGAAACTGGAAAAGCTCGACAACGGCAACTGGCTGCTGACCACCGACTACGGAATGGTCCTGGAGGCGCCGGTCATCGTGGTGGCCGCGGGCGGCGGCAGTTTCATGCCGAAGAAACCGCCGATTGCCGGCATCGACGCCTTCGAGGGCAATTCGGTGTTTTACGCGGTTCGCAAGATGGAGGCCTTTCGCGGCAAGCATTTGGTGGTCGCCGGCGGTGGCGACTCTGCCCTCGACTGGACGCTGAACCTGCAGCCGGTGGCGGCCAGCGTCACCCTGGTGCACCGCCGGGTGGATTTTCGCGCCGCGCCGGACTCGGTTGAAAAGATGCGGGCCATGGTCGAGGCGGGAAAGATCAACTTCCGCATTGCCCAGATCTCCGGGCTGGAAGGCGAGGGCGGCCAGTTGACCGGGGTGAAGCTGAAGTCGCCTGAGGAAGGCGAATGGGTCGAGCCCTGCGACATCTTGCTGCCCTTTTACGGCCTCACCATGAAGATGGGACCGATCGCCGACTTTGGGCTGAACCTGCACGAGAACCACATTGCGGTGGATACGGAGAAGTTCGAAACTTCGGTGCCGCAGATCTTCGCCATCGGCGATATCAACACCTATCCCGGCAAACTGAAGCTGATCCTGTCGGGATTCCACGAGGCGGCGCTGATGGCGCAACAGGCCTTTCGCTACGTCCATCCCGACAAGAAGCTGCGCTTCCAGTACACGACCTCGTCCAGCGAACTCCAACAGAGGCTCAAAGTAGCATGAAGGTTTTGGTGACCGGCCGCGACGGCGGCAAGCACGAATTGTCCTATCAGGAGGGCGATACGCTGATGGAGGTGCTGACCGAGGAAGACCTTGGCGTCAAGGCGGACTGCGGCGGGTGCTGCGCCTGCGCCACCTGTCACGTCTACGTCGCGCCGGAATGGACGCCGCGCCTGCCGGCGCCGGATGAGGACGAAAACGCCATGCTCGACGAGGCTTTCGAGGTGGAAGCCAACTCGCGCCTGTCCTGCCAGATCAACCTCACTGCCGCCTTGGATGGCATGGCGGTGACCGTCGCGCCCGAGTGGGACTAGCCCACCGGCAAGAGAAGGAGAGGGTTTGATGACATTCGTACGCAATGCCTGGTATGTCGCCGGTTGGTCGCCGACCTTCGGCCGTGAACTCACGCCCCTCACCATCATGGACGAGGATATCGTCGTTTTCCGGACCGAAGCGGGTAAGGCTGTCGCGCTGACCGACGAATGCCCGCACAAGCGGTTGCCTCTCTCCAAGGGCAAGCTGATCGGCGACAGCTTGCAATGCGGCTACCACGGCCTGACTTTCGGCTGCGACGGCAAGTGCCTGCGGGTGCCTGGGCAGAGCAATCTGCCGCCTTCGGCCTGGGTGCGCGCCTATCCCCTGCACGAAGCGCGCGGTATCCTGTGGATCTGGATGGGCGAGGTCGAGAAAGCCGACCCGGCCCTGGTCTTCGACCTGCCCGAGTTCGACGATCCGCGCTGGGCGCCGCACCACGGCGACGCCCTGCAGATCGAAAGCAACTACCTGGCATTGGCCGACAATCTCTGCGACCCGGCGCACGTCAGTTTCGTGCACCCGACGACTCTCGGAAATCCGGAGAGCGAGGACGTGCCCATCGACTGCGCGCGCGAGGGCCGCACGGTGGTCACCTCGCGTTGGATTCGCGACGCCCCGCCGGTCGGCTTCTTCAAGGCTTTCGGGAACTTCGAAGGCAATGTCGACCGCTGGCACTACTACTACCTGCATGCGCCCTGCGTGGCGGTGATCGATTTCGGCAGCGCGGCCAGTGATGAGGCCATTGGCGAGGAGGAGCGCGACAAAGGGGTGCGCCTCTTCGCGCTGCACTTCCTGACGCCGGTCTCCGAGACGCGCTCCATCGACCACTGGATGCACCTTCGCAACATCGGCCTCGACGACGAGGAGATGGGCGAGCGCATGAACGTGCAGTTCCGCATCGCCTTCGACGAGGACAAGGCGATTCTCGAGGCGATCCAGGCGCGCGAGGCAAAGCCTCCGGCGCGGCGTCCGCTGCGCATCGCCGTCGACCGCGGCCCCAACCTGCTGCGCCGGGTGATCGCCGAGATGCTGGAAGAAGAGTCTTCGCCGTCGGACGAGAAGGAACCGGTTCAGGCGGTATCGTAGTTCTCGAGTTTGCAGACAAGAACCAAAACGACAAACGAGAAAGAGGAGGCAGTAATGGGGACGAGCAAGATTTTTGGAGCGGCTGTTCTGGCCGCATCCCTGGCGGTTTCAGGCGGCGTCCAAGCCGCGGATACCATCCGCATCGGCGATATCAACAGCTACAAGCGTCTGCCGGCGCACACCATTCCCTATAAGCAGGGCGCGGAACTGGCGATCGAGCAGATCAATGCCGCCGGCGGTGTCCTGGGCAAGCCGCTGGAGTTGATCTCCCGCGACGACCAGGGCAAGCCGGGCGAAGCGGTGCGTTATGCCGAAGAGCTTTTCACCAAAGAGAAAGTGGTGCTGATCTCCGGCTCGCTCTTCTCCCACGTCGGCCTGGCGCTGGGCGCCTACGCCGGGCAGAAGAAGCGGGTCTATCTGGCGGCCGAGCCGCTGGCCGACTCCCTGGTCTGGGCGAAGGGCAACCGCTACACCTTCCGCCTGCGCCCCAGCACCTACATGCAGGCGGCCATGCTGGCGGAAGTGGCGGCCAAGAGCGATGCCAAGCGCTGGGCCACCATCGCGCCCAACTATGCCTACGGCAAGGACGCGGTCGCGGCCTTTCAGCAGATCCTGAAGGCCAAGAAGCCGGACGTCGAGTTCGTCGGCGAGCAGTGGCCGGCGTTGTTCAAGATCGACGCCGGCGCCGAGGCGCAGGCGCTGGAGGCCTTGAAGCCGGACGGTATCTTCAACGTCACCTTCGGTAGCGACCTGGCCAAGCTGGTGCGCGAAGGCGCCCTGCGCGAGACCTTCAAGGACCGCATGGTCCTGGGGCTGCTCACCGGAGAGCCGGAGTATATCGATCCTCTGGGGGCGGAAGCGCCGGAGGGCTGGGTCGTCACCGGCTATCCCTGGTACGAGATCAAAACGCCGGAACACACCGCTTTCGTCGAGGCCTATCAGGCCAAGTTCGACGACTATCCGCGCATCGGCTCCCTGGTCGGCTACAACGCCATGCTTTCGGTTGCGGCAGTGCTCACCAAAGCGGGTAGCACCGAAACCGAGGCTATTGTCGAAGCCTTCAAGGGCCTGGAGTTGGATACGCCGACCGGCCCCATCACCTATCGCGCCATCGACCATCAGTCGACCATGGGTGCTTTTGTCGGCGTGACCACCGTGCGTGACGGCAAGGGCGTCATGGTCGATTGGACCTATCGCGACGGCGCCGACTATCTGCCGAGCGACGATGTGGTGAAGAAGCTACGTCCCGCCGAGGCTAACTGACCCCGGCTTTAGCGTTGCGGCCGGGCACCCTGGCGGTGCCCGGCCGTTTTAATCTGACCCAACGATCCCAGGATGATTGAGATCTTTTGATGGGCGTTTATCTGGTGCAATTCCTGTCGGGGCTGGCGAGCGCTTCGGCGCTGTTTCTCGCCGCCTCGGGCCTGACGATCATCTTCGGCGTGACCCGGGTGGTGAATTTTTCCCATGGGTCCTTCTATATGCTGGGCGCTTTTTTCGGCTACAGCTTCGTGCACCAGCTCGGCGGCGGCGCGCTGGGCTTCTGGGCCGGGTTGCTGCTCGCTTCCCTGGCCGTCGGCCTGGTCGGTCTGCTGGTCGAGTTCGTCATCCTGCGCCGTCTCTACAAGGCGCCGGAGCTGTTTCAGCTCATCGCCACTTTCGGCGTTATTCTGATCATTCAGGACGCCGCCTTCTGGGCCTGGGGCGCGGAAAACCTGTTGGGGCCGCGGGCACCGGGGCTGAGCGGCATCGTCCGCCTCTTCGATGTGCCCCTGCCGGTCTACGATATTGTCTTGATCGCCATCGGTCCGCTGGTGCTCTGCGCGCTCTGGTTGCTGTTCAACCGCACCCGCTGGGGCATCCTGGTGCGCGCGGCGACCGAGGACCGCGAAATGGTCGGCGCCCTGGGCGTGAACCAGTCGCTGCTGTTCACCGGCGTCTTCGTGCTGGGCTCCATGCTGGCCGGCCTGGGCGGCGCGATCCAGTTGCCGAAGGGCGACGCCAACCTGCTGATGGACTTCGGCATCCTGGCGGAGGTCTTCGTGGTCACCGTGGTCGGTGGTATGGGGTCGATCTTCGGCGCCTTCCTGGCGGCGGTGCTGATCTCCGAGTTGAACACCTTCGGAATCCTGGTTTGGCCGAGCGGCACCCTGGTGCTGATGTTCATCCTCATGGCGGTCATTCTCATCATTCGGCCCACCGGCCTGATGGGGCGGCCTGAAAGCGTCGGCCATAAAGTCGAGACAGTTGCGGCCGAGGTGGTGTTGCCGGCAGGCCCGCACTACAAGATTTTCGTTGCCCTGGCCGTGGCGCTGCTGGCGGCGACGCCGGTCTTCGTCGACGACTTCATCCTGGTGCTGATCACCGACATCCTGGTGTTGGGGCTCTTTGCCACCAGCCTGCATTTCCTCATGAGCACCGGCGGTCTGGTGTCCTTCGGTCATGCGGCTTTCTATGGCGGCGGGGCTTATGCGGCGGCCTTGCTGGTGACCTATGCGGCGACGCCCTTTGAATTGGCACTGCTGCTGGCGCCGCTCGGCGCCGGGCTGCTGGCCCTGGTCATCGGCTGGTTCTGCGTGCGCCTTTCCGGCGTCTACTTCGCCATGCTGACCCTGGCCTTCGCGCAGGTTGCCTGGTCCATCGTGTTTCAGTGGTCCGACGTCACCAACGGCGACGACGGCCTGCTGGGCATCTGGCCCTCGGCCTGGGCCTCCGGCACCATCACTTTCTACTACGTCGCCCTGGCGGTGGCCCTGGCCGGAATCTTCCTGATCCGCCGTGTGGTCTTCTCCCCCTTCGGCTACGGCCTGCGCGCCACCCGGGACTCGGCGCTGCGCGCCACGGCCATCGGTATCGACATCAAACGTCAGCAACTGGCCGCCTTCGTCTTCGCTGGCGCCATGGCGGGACTGGCCGGCGGGCTCTTCGCCTTTTCCAAGGGCTCGGTCTTTCCCGACGAGATGTCGATTCCGCGCTCCTTCGATGCGCTGCTGATGGTGCTGCTCGGCGGGATCGAATCGTTGACCGGACCGCTGGTCGGCGCCGCCGCCTTCACTTATCTGCACGACCAACTGATCAGCTTCGAATACTGGCGCCTGCTGGTCGGGTTGACCATCGTCGCGCTGGTGCTGTTGTTCCCGCAAGGGCTGGGCGGTGCGGCGCGTCACTATCTCGGCCGATACCTGAAGCTGGAAGCGAGACCGGCCGATCCGCCGCCCGCCACCCCGGCGAAGGAGGCGCGGTCATGAGTCTTCCCGGAACCAACAAAGCGCCGGCATCCAGCCTCTCGGTGAAGGGCCTCAGCAAGGCCTTCGGCGGTGTGCAGGCGGTAAACGACGTCAGCTTCGATGTCGCCGAGGGCGAGCTGCTGGCCCTGATCGGTCCCAACGGGGCCGGCAAGAGCACCTGCTTCAACATGCTGAACGGGCAAATCCGCCCGGACAAAGGCAGCGTCAAGCTGTCCGGCGAGGAACTGGTCGGCTTGTCCCCGGCCGCGGTCTGGCGGCGTGGCGTCGGCCGCACCTTCCAGATTACCGCCACTTTTCCCTCCATGACCGTGGCCGAGAACGTCGCCATGGTGCTGATGAGCCAGGGCCGCGAGCTGTTTTCCTTCACCAAGAGCGCCATCAACCGCCACCGTGGGAAGGCGCTGGAATTGCTGGAACTGGTCGGCATGGCGGCGCAGGCGGACCGGCCCTGCGGCGTGCTGGCCTATGGCGATCTGAAGCGGGTCGAACTCGCGGTGGCGCTGGGTAACGATCCGCGCATTTTGTTGATGGACGAACCGACGGCGGGCATGGCGCCGCGCGAGCGGGTCGATCTGATGGGCTTGGCCGCGCGCTTCGCCCATGACCTGGGCGTCGCCGTGCTGTTCACCGAGCACGATATGGACATCGTTTTCGGCCACGCCGACCGCATCATCGTCCTGAGCCGTGGCGAACTGATCGCCGAGGGTAACGCCGAGCAGATCCGCAACGATCCCCTGGTCCTCAAGACCTACCTCGGCGAGGGTCAGATCTATGGCCGGAAGGAGTAGCGGGGCGATGCTGGAAGTCAGGGGCATCCACGGGTACTACGGCCAGGCGCACATCCTGGCCGATGTTTCGCTGACCCTGTCGAAGGGGGAGATCGTCGTGCTGGTGGGCAGGAACGGCGCCGGCAAGTCGACCACCATCAAGTCGATCATGGGCATGGTGCGGGTTCCCCAGGGCAGCATCTCCTACGACGGGGCGGAGATTTTGGGCGAGCCGCCGAACCGCATCGCAAGGCGCGGCATCGGCTATGTGCCCGAGGAACGCCGTATCTTCACCCGGCTGACGGTGCAGGAGAATCTGGACTGCGGCCAGCAGCCGCCGCGCGAGGGCACGACGACCTGGAAGGTGGACGATCTCTTCGAGCTGTTCCCCAACTTGGCCGAGGCACGCCACCGCCTGGCCGGGACGCTGAGCGGCGGCGAACAGCAGATGCTGACCATCGCCCGCACGCTGATGGGCAATCCCGGCTGCATCCTGCTCGACGAACCCTCGGAGGGCCTGGCGCCGGTCGTCGTGGAGCAGATCATCAAGGTGGTGAAGGAAATCAAGGCCCAGGGCATTCCGGTGCTGCTGTCCGAGCAGAACCTCTACTTCGCCGCGCTGGTCAGCGACCGGGCCTATGTGATCGAAACCGGGCGCATCCGCTATGAGGGCGCCATGGCGGAGCTGGAGGGCAACGCCGAGATCCGCCAGCAGTATCTGGCGGTATAGAGGTGCTGTCGAACGGGCGAGCGAGTTTGCGGCCCATCCTTCGAGACGGGCCTTACGGCCCTCCTCAGGATGAGGGAAGAGTTTGAGAGATTGACCTCATGCTGAGGAGCGAGCGCCAGCGAGCGTCTCGAAGTACGAGGTCAATCGGGCCGGCGGTACGGTCGGTGATGTAACGGGAGAAATGCGATGAGTGAGAAACTGGTGATCAAGAACATCGGCCTGCTGCTGTCCGGGGATCTGGAAAAGCCGATCCTCGATGCCGATACCATCGTGGTGATCGACGGCCGCATCGCCGAGGTCGGCAAGGCCGCGGAGGTCGATACCTCCGGCGCCGCCAGGACTGTCGACGCCAAGGGCACGACGGTCGCGCCGGGCCTGATCGACAGTCACGTGCATCCGGTCTTCGGCGACTGGACGCCGCGCCAGAACCAGATCAGCTGGATCGACTCTTTCCTCAACGGTGGCGTCACCACGATGATCTCCGCCGGTGAGGTTCACCTGCCCGGGCGGCCCAAGGACATCGTCGGCCTGAAAGCCTTGGCGATCACCGCGCAGCGCAGCTTCTCCAATCTGCGGCCCGCCGGCGTGAAGGTCCATGCCGGCGCGCCGGTTCTCGAAACGGGCATGGTGGAAGAGGACTTCAAGGAGCTCTCCGAGGCCGGGGTGAAGCTGCTCGGCGAGGTCGGGCTGGGCGGCGTCAAGCAGGGCGACGAAGCCAAGAAGATGGTCGCCTGGGCGCGCAAGTACGGTATTCAAAGCACCATTCACACCGGTGGACCCTCGATCCCCGGCTCGGGACTGATCGACGCCGACGTGGTGCTGGAGGCCGACGCCGACGTCATCGGCCACATCAACGGCGGTCACACCGCCCTGCCGCTGGACCAGATCCGCTGCCTCTGCGAAAGCTGCGGCCGCGCAGTGGAGATCGTCCACAACGGCAACGAACTGGCCGGGCTCTACGCCATGCGCACCTCCATGGAACTGGGCCAGCCGGAGCGCATCATCCTCGGCACCGACTCGCCGGCCGGCTCCGGCGTGCAGCCGTTGGGGATCCTGCGCATGATCGCCCTGCTGTCGTCGATCGGCGAGGTGCCGGCGGAAACCGTGATCTGTTTTGCCACCGGCAACACCGCGCGGATGCGCGAGCTCGACTGCGGCCTCATCGAAGTCGGCCGGGCGGCGGACTTCGTCATCATGGACCGGGCCCAGCACACCGCCGGCAAGGATATCCTGGAGTCCATACGCCTCGGCGACCTGCCGGGCATCTCCATGGTGATCATCGACGGGGTGGTGCGCTGCGGGCGTTCGCGCAACACGCCGCCGGCTGAGACCCTGGCGGAGGTCGCCTGATGCCCCGGTATCCCGCCGAACCCGGCCATCACAAAAGGAAATCCCCAGCGTGACGACCTCCTCCGCCCCCGGCCAAGGCGGCCCCGCCGAGGCCGACGAGCAGACGGTGGACTACCGGTTGGACCGGCAGATCGGCTTCGTGCTGCGCCGCGCCCACCAGTACGCCAGCGAGGTTTTCCAGTCGAAAATAGGCGATCGCAACCTGACGCCGCAGCAGTTCTCGGTCCTGGCGATGCTGCTGGAGCGGCGCGAGATCGCGCAGACGAAGCTGGGCGGCCTTGTTGCCATGGACCCGGCCACGGTGCTGGGCGTGGTTCAGCGCCTGGCCCAGCGTGGCCTGGTGGCGGTGCGCACCGATCCTGCCGACGGCCGCCGCCGCTTGGTCCAGCTGACCCGCGACGGGCACGAGCTGGCGCGCGAGCTTATTGCCATCGGACCCGCGATTTCCGGCGAGATTCTTTCCGGGCTGGACGAGAAAGAGCAGCGTGACCTCTTGCGCCTGCTGGATCGTCTGGGGCAGAAAGGCTAACCTAACCCTGCGTTCTTGCAGAACTCTTTGTGACTTCCCGGGCGCTGGCCTTCGGGAGAGGGGGTGTCTTGGTCGATCCTTTGCTGAAACACAACGCCGACTGGGCCGCTGAGCGGGTTGCCCAGGATCCGGACTATTTTAAACGCCTCTCGAATATCCAGAAGCCGCGCTATCTCTGGATCGGCTGCTCGGACAGCCGCGTGCCCGCCAATGTCATCGCCGGGCTGGAACCGGGCGAGGTCTTCGTTCACCGCAACGTGGCGAACCTGCTGCATCCCGCCGACCTCAACGCGCTTTCGGTCATCCAGTTCGCCGTCGAATCGCTGCAGGTGCGCGAGATCATCGTCTGCGGCCACTACGGTTGTGGCGGCATCAGCGCCGCGGTCGACGGCGTGCGCCATGGCCTGATCGACCACTGGCTGCAGCCGATCCGCGACACCGCAAAGCGCTGGACGGCCGACCTCGACCGACTGACCGACGAGCAAGCGCGTCTCAACCGACTCTGCGAGCTGAATGTGCTGGCGCAGGTTCAGCGGGTCGCCGAATCGCCGATCGTTCAGGACGCTTGGAAAGACGGCCAGCGGTTGAAGGTTCATGGCCTCGTTTATGGCCTGGATGACGGACGGCTGCGCAACCTGAACTGCAGCCTGTCGGCGCCGCCGGACTAATCCATCGCATGGAAGAAGCGTATCTAGGGAGGAAGACGTGAAGGTTGGCACATTTCGCCGGGATGGCGAGCGCCTGGTCGGGCAGATCGACGAGTCGGAGGGCCATATCCGCGCCTTTGCCCTGGAGCGCATCCATGCCGAGCGCGGCGTCGAAGCGCTGGCGCGACTGGTCGACGAGGGTCTGCCGCTGCCGGAGTGCGGCGATCCTATCGCGCTCTCCGATATC
>PJEL010003979.1_pt1 | contig 12382 bp, 10 predicted proteins | sample 1853271 | NCBI WGS metagenome assembly PJEL01 (sample SAMN08108733, study PRJNA415343) | Invertebrate metagenome, whole genome shotgun sequencing project. | host: Globobulimina | place: Sweden: Gullmar Fjord | collected 2015-08 | reverse complement strand
ACTACACTCGCAACCGAAACAGCTATGTGGTTGTAATGCCGTTATATTTATTTTTGGGCTGGGTGGAAAACTAGCGTTTCAGAGGAGTTTGATAATGGTTCGCAAAAAGTTGGGTTAATAATGCCAAACGATTTATTCTAGATCTGGAGAAAAAGATTTACGAATTGAATACTTTTCCAGAACGATGTGCATATATTTCAGAAAACATCTATTTTGGCACCGATTATAGGCATCTTGTTTATAAAAAATATCGAGTCATTTATAAAATAGTCAACGGTACTGTGTATATTCTAAGAGTGATTCATGGTTCAAAACTTTTGGGATTATAGATGAGATCAATCTCTTTTTGGGTAAATCAGAACTACTCCAGGCAAAAAAAAGTATTCCCCCTCCCCTAAACATTTTTTTTGGGGGTTTCAGGGTTTCTAGTCGGACCAAGACAACTGTCAGGGGGTTTGTATGGACAAAATTAAAAACAAGTGCTTGTTTTTAAACTTAGAACCTCCTTCTTGAGTGCAAAAAGGGCATTTTAAGAAGTAATATCATTTTTCCATACATTTCTTTTGGAGTTTAACACCACCAGAGAAAAACTTGGTGCTAAAGCTATAGGAAGGACGTCTGTTGCAAATAATTCTGGTTTTGAACTGAGGGAACTAGTAACTGCTTATACCCACCTTTTTGATATCAAAAAGCATTCTTTAAGCTCTGAGAATAGCTACCTTTGGAACTTTTCATCTTAAAACACATAAGGTTAGCTTGGTCCGACTAGAATTGTGAAATTGTGATAGAATTGTGCTTAAACAACCTTTGTTTTTTCACATAACTTGTAACAGACAAAAAGGAACTCTTATGAAGAGTATAAAAAATATTTATTTTGTTTCTGGATGTACTGGAATTGTAGCAATGGATGTAGGGAAATCCCTTCTGAGTCAATTTCCGGAAACAAACTTTCATGAAGAAAAATTTCCTTTTATAAAAAATATCTCTGATGCTCAGAAAACTCTCAACTATATAATCAGACAATCTTCTGGGGTGAAACCAATAATATTTAGTAGTCTGGTTAACCCCGAAATCAGAGAAGTTTTTAACCACCCTGAAGTAGATCTCTTTGATATTTGTGATGCTTTCCTTGATCGTCTCGAAAACTGTCTTGATAAAAAAGCACTGCTCCTTCCAGGTTTCTCGAGGTATGTTGATGACAACGGAATAGCTAAAAGGGCCAAGGCAATCGATTACTGCCTTGAACATGATGATGGAAAAAAAACTGATAATTACGACAAAGCTGATGTTATTGTGCTCGGAGTATCCCGTTCAGGAAAGACACCTCTTAGTATCTATCTTGCGACTCACATGAAGCTTAAATCAGCAAATTACCCTCTGACTGAAGAGACTTTGAACAGTTACCGAATCCCTGAAGGAATCCGTAAAAACATTAAAAAAACCGTGGGTTTGACCACAAATCCCGAAATACTTAGCCAGATACGACAAGAACGTTACCCGAACAGTAATTACGCAAAACGTTCAGAGTGTCTTCTGGAGTTAAGGCAAGCGGAACAGATTTATCAAAAATATCAAATTCCGTACATTAACACTTCTAGAAAATCTATTGAGGAGCTAGCTGCTCAAATCTGCCAGGAAATTGGTCTTTACAAAAAGACAAGTCTCTTGAATGAAACGAACTCTCTAATAGAAAGAAGAATTTATGATAGATACATCATAAAAGATGTTTATTTAATGGTTCAAGGAGATTATATCGGCCAATTGGTTGATATCAGCGAGAGAGGATTGGCCTTTTTGCCCATCAATTCGTGTCCTTTAAAGGATAAATGTAACGTAGTTTTAGTTAATAAGGTAAAAAACATATCAACCACAGAACTAGCTTTAAAGGTTATTCGTCCTGACAATCAACATGCATCTAAATCGTTGAAAACATCACCAAAACCTATTGCTGCTGTTTTTGACTTTTCAAGTATTAAAGAGCAGGGTTTAGTTAAGGAGTTTATACATCAGTCCTGTTGACTTCAATGATTATAAGGGGTCAGGGTTTCTAGTCGGACCTCCATCTGTGTTTGCGGCGTTAGTAACAAATATACTCCTATATGAGAAATAAAAAAACTTGGGTATATTCACCCAAAAAACAAATACCTAAGGCTATCTTGAAAGAATGGCTTAAAAGCAGAACAGATAAATATATTGGGTCAATTCTCAAACCAAAGCACGTAATAAAAGTGCCTAAAGACCATAAATATAACTATCTTTCAGATATCTACTCAAAGTGGCATGGGAGGTTCTTCTACATTTGTGGTGTTTTCTCTTGCCCCGATCCAAATGCTTTATCTCCTTCTTTTGACGCAAAAATCGCTAGATTTGAATTCGTTGCGGATAAAAGATTTGATGTGGCTTACATGAGGCATACTGGGCAATGGTACCTGCTATACGAAGATATTGATATTGAAGAGGCATTTTCAATAATTGAAGACAGTCCTCATTTTTTTCCTTAATTACTGAAAATTGCTAACGCTATAAAATAATTGTATGAAACCTGGAAAAAAAGATATACCCATAAAACGTAAAATATCTGGAAGACAGTTAGAAGAACTACAAAAACACACGTGGCAAATGTGTGAAGCTTTCGGGTTGGATAGAAAAATTGAAAAATACAAAGGCACAAGACCTATTTCATTTTATAGTTGGGATTTGGATTGTATTCTAGACGTGTTATGTATGGCACTGGATGATGAAAAAGAATACCCAGATAAAAACGACGAGGGATATACTGAGTTGTATGCTTTATATTTGGATTTTAAAAAGGCATACAAAGAAACATATGAAGGTTGAATATGATGGCTAATAAAAAACTATAGCGGACGGCATAAGCGCCTGGGATGATCAAGTTTATGTGCCCTATACAAATCCGTAATACATTTATAACTCAGTGTAGCCGTCGCTGAGTTAAGCGTTAAATTAAAAAAAATACAATTAATAGACATTGTCATGACGCCCTATATTAACCAAAACTATTTCTTTATCAGCAATGTAGAATTCCAAAGTAATTCGGTGGGAAATATTGATGGATATTGAATGTAAATCTTTAAGTTTACCTTTTAGTTGATGTAATCCTTAATGAAGGATGATCCGGAATTTTCTCTAGTATTTTAAGTGTTTTTTCATATTGTGATATCAAATCTGGCTGCTTCTTTAAAAACTTTGAAGCTCTTTTATAATAGCTTTCAGTATAGATAATTCGTGGCTGGATTAATTATTACGGGCGATTCAATCCTTCTGCAATGCTTGGGATTCTCGAACATGTAAACTGGCGCTTGGTGCGTTGGGCAACCTGTAAGTTTGAAAATCTCAGGACGTCAACGGAAAGCAACCAGATGGTTGAGACATGTTGCAGAAAGACAGCCGGATATTTTTGTTCATTGGGGTGTTTTGTATAGAACGGCTGAGCGATAGCGATAGGATCCGGATGAGTCGAGAGGTTCACGTCCGGCTCAGAGAGAGCCTGAAGGGAAGGTTCCTTTGGGCTATTCAACTGAGAGGGCGGTCGGGTAACTGGCTAGTCTATCTTAATGACATTTAGAAAATAATCCAGAGGTATGGAAAATGAGTGACAAGATCGGAGTCGGAAAGGACCAGGTCAAATACCTAATAGATATTTCTGACGACGATGTTGCGAAGGCAATGAAAGAAATAGGTGGCTATTTAGATATAACATTTGGTGATTTCAAAGAACTTTATCATGTTGCCTGCAGCCATGCATTAAAACGTCTTATGTATTCTGTTAAGGCAAGAGATATTATGACAAAAAGAGTTATCTCTGTAAATAGATATACATCATCTAAAGAAATAGCTGATGTTATGGCAATTCATAGCGTTTCTGGAGTTCCAGTAATTGATGATGACGAACAAGTTGTCGGCATCATATCTGAAAATGACTTTCTATCTCGTATGGGGAAAAAAGAGATTAAATCTTTTATGAATATAATAGCTCAATGTTTGGAGAATAAGGGTTGTTTGGCTATGCCTATACTCAATCAGAATGCCGAAGATATTATGACCTCTCCTGTAACAACAGCAAGTGAGGACACTCCTGTCTCAGAAATTGTTAATATTTTTTCAGAAAAAAATATTAACAGAGTACCTATCATCAGTCAGAAAATGAAACTTATTGGAATTGTTTCAAGAGCAGACGCATTACAAACTGTTATACCAAGGATAAATGGATAAATTGTGAATTATTTCAAAAAGATGAAAGGGACAACTAAGAGCCCGCCAGTAGTGAGTTTTTCTGAAATCTGTTGGTCTTGGATTGGTGCATTTTTTGGTATGGCCGCAGTAACGAGTATCCATTATAACATGGTTGCACAAACAGATCTTATTATGGTGATAGGGTCATTTGGCGCATCAGCAGTCTTGATATATGGCGCAATAAAAAGCCCTTTAGCTCAGCCACGAAATCTAATCGGTGGCCATATCATTTCAGCTATTATCGGGGTTGCTTGTTATAAACTATTTGCTTCTCACATGTGGCTTGCATCTTCACTCGCTGTTGCTACTGCTATCGCCATTATGCATGCCACTAAGACTTTACATCCCCCAGGAGGAGCAACTGCATTAATCGCTGTAATAGGCAGTGACAAGATACACGATTTAGGTTTCCTCTATGCATTTGTTCCTGTTGGAGTTGGTGTGTTTGTAATGTTGATTGTGTCGCTTATAGTTAACAATATCCCCAATAATCGCAGATACCCTGAGTACTGGTTGTAGCAAAGAAGGAAGGGGGATTTCCTTAAGTAAGTAAATAACTTGACTCTTAACAAGAAGAGTTCCATCATAAAATACACTATACCCAGATTAGCAAGGATAGATGCTCTCGGTATTCTTCATCATGTTAAGATTGGCACATCGAAGGTCTGATTGTTACAAATAGGCGTTGTTACGGATCACTACTGTGAGGGTATCTTTTTCGGTGGTCAGGAATAAGTGTTTTTGAAATTTTGATACCAGCGTAACTTACTTAGGAAACATCTAAAGTTGCATGTTTTCTTATATGATAAGGGCTGCCATTGCTAATCTCTATTCCACCAGACATTCAATATTGTATTTGGACTTCGTATATCTGTTTTGCTATCATTTTAATATTACGAAAGGATCATCTTTTTTGGATGAGTGGGTTGAGCAATTGATGATAGATAGCAGACAGCAACAATAATCTAGGTTACAAGATATCTTAAACACTGAGTGTCAAAAAAGTCATTATGAACTTTTTGTGTAATACTTTAACAATATTATTATTATTTAATTTTACTGCTAAAGCTTGTGCAAATGAAATTATTACCATAGCGAGTAATGGTGATGCTTCTCCAGGATGGTCAGAATATTCAAAGCACAACGGCTATATTTTGCATATTGCTACAGAAGCATTTGCTTTAGCTGGAATCAAAGTCAAAGTAAAATGGTATTCTTCTTGGAAACGCGCTTATGAACAGGCCAAGAATAATGATGATAACAGTACCTGTTGCTGGTTTTTTGTTAAGGAAAGAAAGAACGAATTTTATTATAGCAATCCGGTAACAGAGGAAGCACAAGTTTTTTTTCATCTGAAAAATTATAGATTTGACTGGCAAACAGTTGATGATTTGAAAGGTATCCATATTGGAGGTAATACAGGTTTTCACTATGGGAATACTATGGATGAAGCTGAAAAAACAAAAAAGATAATGATGGATCGTGCTCGAAGCTATGAACAAAATCTTAAAAAATTATTAGCAGGTCGTATTCAAATATATCCAGCAGCAACCATTACAGCTTTTGAGCATCTAAGTTATATCTTCCCACCAAAAATTGTTGCTCAATTTACATATCATCCCAAGCCTCTCCTTAAAAAAAATCTTCACCTCCTTCTATCAAAAAAAATTGAACCTCGAAAAGCAGAACGTTTACTTACATTGTTCAATAATGGCTTGCAGCAACTAAGAAGAAATGGAACATATGATAAAATTCTTCAAAATGCTGAGAAAGGCTTTTATAAAAAAATGGATAAAAAATGGAAACCTTAAAAGGGGTTACTGTTGCACAAATCTTTCAAACAATATTTTGGTTTTCATAGCGAGTCTCTTTTTACAAAACATTGGGGCCTTAAATCATGTGCTTTGACATTATTTACATCGTCAGAGCGTATTGAGACAATAACCAAGGGATATTTTTGAATAGTAAAAAAGTCTTCATTGTTTCATTAGGACTAATCATCATCGTTTATTCCCTGTTTGTAGTATCTTACTGGAATTACACACATGACAGGGAGCAGAGGCGGGTGGACAGTCATGGTAAAGTAATAGCCAGTGCCATGTGGGATTTTGAGGCAGAAGGCATGAGAGAGTATTTTCAACTTGCCTGCAAGGCGTATTACTATAAACATGTTTTGGTTGCCCAATCGACTGGCGAGGCAATTATTGAGCTTGACCATTCATTGCAGCCCATGGATAGATTTCTTTTTTCCATTGGTTTGTTTCCAATAAGTATTATTGAATCTGATGTCATTTACAAAGAACAGGTTATTGGTAGAGTTACTGTCAAATGGCACAATTCTATAATTTACATATCCTTCTATGTTCTCATTTTGGCCATACTCTTGGCAACAGTTCTTTATTTCTTTCTTCGTACTACCAAAGCGAAGCAAGAACTTGAGGTTCGTGTTGAGGAAAGAACTACTCATCTACAGAAAGAAATTACCGAACGAAAACAGGCAAAGAAAGAATTGGAACAATTCGCTCAAAGGCTGGCAGTTCATGTAAAACAAACACCGCTAGGAGTTATCGAGTGGGATCTTAATTTCAAGGTTGCCCAATGGAATAAGGCTGCAGAGAAAATATTTGGTTATACATATGACGAGGCCCTAGGTCAGCACGCTGCGGATATAATTGTTCCTGATCTGGCTAGGGAGCATGTTGATCATATCTGGAAAGATCTTATTGCTAAGAAGGGCGGCACAAGTAGCACGAACATAAATATCACAAAAGATGGCGAACAGCTAATATGTGATTGGTACAATACAACTTTGATTGACCCTCAAGATGCTGTTATCGGAGTGGCCTCTCTAGTTCTGGATATCACTGAACGGAAAAAAGCTGAAAATGAAATTCGAGAACAAAAGTCCTTTATTCAGGATGCAATAGATGTGCTGACCGATACATTCTTCGTGTTTGATCCATTTGATAATAAAGCACTTCTCTGGAACAAAGCTTTTGAAAAGATTTCTGGTTATACCAATAAAGAAATATCCTCTTTAAAGGCTCCTGAAAATTATTACTCAAAAGAAGATTTTGAAAAAGCCTGTAATTATGTTGAGAATATCTTAAGCGGGGAGACAGGAACTGTCGATCTTGAATTAATATGTAAAGATGGGGTACGTGTTCCAACCGAGTATTCTGCATCAGTTCTAAGAGATGGGGAAGGTAAACCTAAAACCATAATTTCCATTGGACGAGATGTTTCCGAACGAAAAATAGCCGAAAGTGAAAAGAGAGATCTTGAGAGTCAACTCCGGCAGGCACACAAAATGGAAGCAATTGGCACTTTGGCTGGTGGAATCGCACATGATTTTAATAATATTCTGGCCGCAATGCTTGGTTATGCCGAAATTGCAATCGATGAAGTTCAAAAGGGTAGTGAAGCTCAAAAGGATATTCAGGAAGTTATAGTGGCAGGCAAGAGAGCAAAAGAATTGGTGAAGCATATCCTTGCCTTTAGCCGCAAATCAGAACAAGAGCGTTCCCCGGTTTCTATTCATCTAATAGTTGTAGAAGCACTTAAACTTCTCAGGGCTTCTATTCCTACTACTATTGATATTCAATTTAATGCCGACTCAAAATGTGGTTCTATACTTGCTAATCCAACTCAAGTTCACCAAGTGATAATGAACCTATGTACGAATGCAGCTCAGGCAATGGATGAAAATGGTGGAATATTAGAAGTTACAATTAATAACTTTGAATTTTCAAATAAAGAAATGAAAAACGAACCGATTATCAAATTAGGACAATACATAAAGTTGACAGTAAGAGATACTGGACCTGGTATTGACCAAAATAATATTACTCGAATTTTCGACCCTTACTTTACAACAAAAGATATTGGCAAGGGCTCCGGTATGGGATTGGCAGTAGTACAAGGTATCGTTCAAAGTCATGATGGCATTATTACCGTTGACAGTAAACCCGGTAAAGGGGTGACATTTAATGTGTTTTTTCCTCAAATTGAAGAGACTCTTGAGTATGAAGTTGAAAAAAGAGAACTCCTTCCAATCGGAGCAGAACGAATTTTGATTATTGATGATGAAGTGAGTGTTGCTAATATGACAAAACGAAGACTTGAACGGCTCGGTTATCATGTAACAAAGGAAATCGATAGCATTGTTGCTCTTGAATTATTTCGTTCCAACCCTAATGCATTTGATCTTATAATTACTGATCAGACCATGCCTAAGATGACAGGTGAACAATTGGCCAATGAGTTGAAAGGCATAAAACCGGATATTCCAATTATCCTCTGCACTGGATACAGTTCAAAGATAGATGCTGAGGGAGCCAAAGGTTTTAACTTTAGTGCTTTTATCATGAAGCCGGTTGCAAGAAAGGAACTGGCTAATACAATCCGGGACGTGCTGGATGTCGTATGATATAGTAATTCACATTGATACTTTGAGATTGCCAATAATAATAAAAAACATAAATGAGGAGTTCATATGGCATCTGGTGGATCCAAACAATTGATATTTGCAGTTATTGCAGCAGCTATTACAGTCTTTGTTATTGTACTATTTATGACTTCTGGTTCGGATAAGGAAAAAAGAGTTGTATCGAGCAGTGCAAAAAGGATTATCCTTCCTCCCAGCTCTCAGGCTGATCAGTCCTTCTCAGCAGAATTAGCCCCAAGTCAAGAGCGTGCGTTTGCAGAAAATGACCTTCAGGACATGGTTTTGCGCGGAGACCGGTATTTTGAGAACAAGCAGTATGACCAAGCAATCGAGCTATACCTGAAAGTCATTAAATTAGACCCGCATGATGTGGACACATACAACGACTTGGGGTTGTCATATTATTATTCCAGAAGTCCCGAGCTCGCTGCAGATACATTACGAAAAGGTGCAAAAATAAAGCCCCTCTTTCAAAGAATCTGGCTGAGTCTTGGATTTGTACTGGGTTCATCAGGCAATACTGAAGAAGCAAAATCGGCATTGAAAAAGGCTGCTGACCTAAACCCCAACAATGGTGTTGGTCAAGAAGCAATGAGAATGTTGAATCAAATACAATGAAAAAAATAAAATATCGCGCAATGTTGTTAGGAATCATGAATTCCTGACAATCCGGTCTGTATGTTGTAATCCAGGCACGTTTTGTTGCGAGCGAGACGCTGTTCAGTTCAGTGGGACTTTTATCCGTACGCTTCCGCCATAGGCGTCAAAATTGTCCGCGCCGATACCGTCATAGTAGCCTTCTCCGCTGAGGTTCCAGCCGTTTGCAAGGTGCACTTCAACGCCCCCTTCCACACGGCCGCGGAAGCCATTCGATCCCGCCGTCAAACCGGTTGTCAGATCGACGATCTCAGCGCGATTAAAATCCCAGATCCCGATTAATCCGATATATGGGGAAATCATCATGCCTTCTCCGGCCGTAAATTGGGTGCTGATTTTCGGGCCCAGAGTGACGCGCCCGAGATCAATAGTTTGACCGGGGATGAGAATGTTCAGACTGTTGGTGAACGCTTTTTGCTCTTCTTCGAAATAGATCAACGCGGCGTGCGGCTCGATATGCCAGCGGTCGACATCGAAGTCCCCCGTCAATTGTCCCTTGATAAAAAATCGGTTGGTATCAAAGCTGCCGTTTGCCCCCGCTGCCGTGACATCATTGTCAGACTGCCCGTAGGAGACTAAACCATCAAAGATGACATTGTCATACACGCGTGCCACGATGTACGGCCCTGCAAACCAGCCTGTGCCATCGGTTGAAATCTCCTGCACTGTATCGTCATTATTGCTCCAGTCGAATTGTGCCAGAACTCCCCAAAGGTAAGTTTCACTGACGCGGTAATCCAGACCAATGTAGAGCTGACCGAGATCATTGCCGATGGTTTCGCTGTTGATGTGGGAGAGATTGCCCTTGATCCAGATGTCCAGACCATTCTCCTCCAAGCCATTGCGCAGATCCGATGTGAGGCTCTGTAGATCAAGCTCCTGCAAATTATTCAGGCCCCCGATGCGTGTCGTTTTGTTTATCGCGGTGGAACCGGCGATCTGGCGCAGGCTGGTGGCAAAAGATAGCATTAAACTGTCCAGTGTTCCGTTGGTCGTAAAATCAACTGGTGCGCCGCCTCCTGTACTCCCACGGTTGGACAGCCGGTCGAAGATATCCGGTGTGTTCGCCGTGATTTGATCGGCACGCAGGGAGATATAGTTCGAAACGACACGCTGTGTCCGGGTGCGTACGAACGCTTCGTTAATGTAGGCAATGCTGACCTGCGCCGCTGCTTTGTTGAGATTGCCGGCTGCATCTTGCGCCACACCTGCCCCAACGTCGAGTGTCACTATGTCGTTGCCACTACCGGTTGGTGTGATAGTGGCGGTGTAGACAGAGCCACTTGTCGCGGAGAACTTCGATGCTGTCCCTTTACCCACTGTGATATCTCCTGCCGCAAAGCCGGTGACACCTTCAGAAAAAGTGAAGGTCGCGGTGTGAATGGCTCCCGGGTTTTGCTGGGTGCCGAGATCTCAACTGTCGGCGAGTTTGTATCGAGAATGATATATGTAAATCCATCGTTTGAAGTCACTGTGCCGCCGGGTGTGGTGACAACAACGTCAACAGCGCCAACCGTACCCGGAGGCGTTGTCGCTGTGATCTGCGTTGCGCTATTGACGGTCACATTTTTGGCGGTGTTACCGCCAAAAGTCACAACGGTGGCGCCTGTGAAATTAGTGCCGGTGATGATGACGGTGGTGCTGCCAGCTGTTGATCCAATGCTCGGCGCGACGCTTGTAATGCTTGGAATGTTTTTAATAATCGTTGGGGGAATGAAAAACGAACCACCAGCGGGCACGATGCCGGTTGCAGAACTTGTACTTCCTGCGCTTACGGCTAGCTGTCCGGTGATCGTAAACACACCGCCGGGATTGTTAAACGTAGCTGTTAGTTGACATGTCGTGCCAGGCGTCAATCGAACAGAAGTGCCGGCCCCAGGAAAAACCGAGATTATCGCACCCGGGCAAGACGTGGATGTTGGTGGGGATTGTGCACCAGCTACGACGCGAATGAGATCTACGCTGGTAAAACCGGAAAAAGTCCGAATCTGCGCCCCATTGCTTGGGGGAGGAGGCAACGCGTTGTTCGATACAGTGCACCCCGCAGTGTCCTCGTCGACAATCAGCATTTTATTGCCCGGGGCGTTTGGGCAGTTAACCTGTGCGGTTGCAGGAGTGGCAGTTCCGATTACAAAGCCAGCTGAGACCAATCCCAATACTGGCAAAGATATGAGAACAATCTGGCGCAAAACCAGGTAAAATACTTGCATCTCTATGAAGGATAAGAACTTACTTTTTGTTGACATATACATAAAAATTCTTCCAAGATCCAAAATATTATTTTCAACTAAATACAGGTACAACTATTTGTATCCTTACTAAATCTAAGAAAGTCAAGTCAAGTCAAGAAATAAATTTGGCCTGTTTTTGAGCATAGTACACCGTCTATTTCTCAACACAATTTCAATTAAAATCAAACCCGATAGTTAACAGCCGGAATCTGGAGGATCATGGTTGCGGATATCCCAAAGATCCAGATGCCGAGGAATTAATTCTACAATGCCCAGGTCTTCACTAAAATTGATGATTTTTATGGTTCTCTCGCACTTTTGATACAAAATTGGATCAACCTCATATACTTTTTGAATAAGGCAAACCCCGTTTTGTATGGTTTCTCAGGACGTGGGGACAAACCTTGATTATTGACTCGTAAATTTCAATTAAAAAAATACTAACGAATAAACCGCAGATTTTGATAATACTATTGCCAAATCGAAGGAATAATATTTGATATTGGCTACAATGAGTAGATCACTGCTGTACATCTACTTTCCAGCCTGTAATTTAATCTTAGATTATTGTTGCATGTGAAAAGCTATTGAATGGGGAAAATGGGAAGGCTTTAAAAGAGCTTTTAAAAACCGTTTATTTGTGTGTTAAAGTGGTTCCAAACCTTACGTCAAACGGTTCCAAATACGCGGCGTGCTGCACTTCACAAGTATATTATCGAAAAACCCTTAGGGAAGAAACTACTAAATATCTTGTTAGGCCTCAGGATGAAAAAGGATGAACATGAAACAGATC
>PJEL010003978.1_pt1 | contig 12383 bp, 1 predicted proteins | sample 1853271 | NCBI WGS metagenome assembly PJEL01 (sample SAMN08108733, study PRJNA415343) | Invertebrate metagenome, whole genome shotgun sequencing project. | host: Globobulimina | place: Sweden: Gullmar Fjord | collected 2015-08 | reverse complement strand
GATTTCGCGTGATGCGGATTTTCCTCGCACGATATCTAGACGTTTAACACAACCAGCCACTAGGTGTGGGGGCATCATTGACTGAAATTCGTGATCGTCACGCGAAGTCCCAAAGAGCCTTCATGATCTTCGTCCAATGAGCCATAAAGGCGTCCCGATCTCGGGCAGGGAAGGCAGCCATGCGTGTCGCCTCCGAGTCCAGTTGATGTTCGAAAAAGATAGGGAGGTCAGATTCTCTCACATCCCGAAGTGAGACATCGCTTGTCATAGGGTTCAATCAGTCGGCCATGCTGTGTATTTATCTATGTGCATCATGCCATGCTCATAAGGAGACAGTCAACACTAACCACCGTCTACTTGCTCCATGAACAGAATTTCCGCTTGGGCCACATACGAGAACTCCTGGGTAATGGTTCACCCCATTTCTACCCGAATGGGGCTGGAAATGGGGGCGAGTGGCGTGCAGGAATCCCGCTTGATTGGAGGTGGATGACTCGTCGTCAGGATTCGTCTTTCTGCCCACGCATCCCTAACAACTGGGTCGATACGACACTAAGCCATTGTCGGACCACGTCGGAAGGGACGAAGTTTGGGCGCCGCTTGCCCTGCAATGTACCCAACAGCCATTGCGTTTCCTCGCTGGGATCTGGCAGCGCAGCCAGGGTGTGGTAGAGCACGGCCTCAACTTCCGACACACCTTGTGTCTGCCGCCAATCGGCTACTGCCACCGCAAACGCTGGATCGCCAGGATTCGGCTCCTCGTTGTTGCGGAGAGTATCAAAACCATTCAGCGCCTCGAGCACGCGTGTTCGACGCTCCAATGAAGGCAGCGGCGCCAACACTTCTGGCAACAGCGGCGCCCCGATCAGGAAGTCCTGCTGCCCATAGTCGATAGGGAAGTCCAGTGGCGCGGCCACCGGTGTTACGGGCAGTCCACCTGCAAAGCGCAGCGGCACAATGGGTACGTCCTTCGCCACAGCCAGGTCGATCAGCGCCGTGCTAACCACTTCCACCGGCTGACACGCCTGCAAGGCGTGCTTTCCGTCGACGTGCACCAACTGCGAGTTCTGTTGCGTACGCGTGCGTTCCAACGCATCATCCAGAGCTTGGAAGACCGCCTCCGGGCTAGCGCGGTCGATGAGCAACAATATGTGCGGATCCACAATGTGCGGATGTTGGAAACAGATGTCGAAATAGGGTCCAATCCACGATTTTCCCAACTCCTGACGTGCCACCACTGTCGTCAATGTGCCCTGCAGCGCCGCTATCACAGAGATGAAGAGCGCCGATTCCAGGTCCAGTTGGTGGTTGGCCAGATAGAGCAGCCCGCGGCCTTGCAGGGCGGCGAAAGCCACCGGCTCGGCGATCTCCACACGACGCACAAAGCGCTGCATCAGGGCCAGTGTCATGTCCTCGACCAGCGTCGAGCCAACATTGGCCCGCTCTCTCCAGAAACGCCGCACGGCGTCCAGGTCGAGATGCTGATGTGCATATCCAGTCGCGTCTGTTACCCGCCAAGTATCGCCGTCACGTTGCGCGATCACTTGCGCATGGTTTAACGGTAACTTCGACGACGTCACCTCTGCTTGGAGCGATACTTCAGAGCCCAAGCTTTTCGCACGAACCCGGTTTATGCGCTCATCCCCCTCCTTCCCTGCCTCTCCACCTCTTTGCGTCACAGAAACTTCGGCGGGGTGGTTCACAATCAGATGCGCCGGATGAATCCGCCATCGACGGGCGACATGTTCCTTGATCGCTACAAGTTGAGTAAGCTGCTCCGCCTCGAGTGGCATCCTCGCCATTTCAGGCGCGTAAACAGATGCCACCGTGCCTGCCAGCCAGTCGCTGGCCTGGACCTCGGCATTGCTCAGGTTTGTCGTGCCATCGTTGTAGCTGGAGAGCGCCATACCCGGCACGAATCGCCGTTCATAGAGAAACGCACGTCTCGCCAGAGGTTCGACTTGACCCAGAAACCCCTTAGGGAAGAGGGTCACAACCAACTCAAACTCACTCCAAACTTCGTCTTCAGCGATGATCTGCACGCCAATCACGGGAAAGCGACGATCGTCGGCCTGAAAACCGGCAAAGCGCGCCTCACAGCGGACGCGTCCGCTCAGCGGCGTGCGACCATAGAACTGGGCCCTTGTTATCGCTATGGGATAGGCCAATACGTTTGCTGGAATCTCCGCGCTCCACCGCCACAGGGCATCGTGGGGGATGCCATGGATGGCAGCATCAAGCAGGCCCTGATTGAGCAGACCAACGGGCACGCCACTGGCGTCAAGGTCAAGCCAGTAGGAGGCGCCGTTATCGCTAATCTGTAGGTCGGTCAGCAGTTGGTAAGCTGGCCCGTGGAAGAGAACGCCGGCCGCATAGGGATTTGGCTCGGACTGTGATTGTACCACCGGTGACCAGGGGCGACCGGCGAGCTGCCAGTGTTCAGTCAGGATCACATCGCCGCTGGCTACCAGCGCATAGCGGCGGCGCGCTTTTTCCCAGACCAACAACTGCATGGCCACGGTGTCACTGCCCTCAGGTCTGCCCAACAACTTGACGCTCTGGGCGCCGTTGGCAAAGCTCAGCCAGCGATGGACACGCACATTGCGCAGCCCGCTGACCTTGCGACCTGGCGCCCGCACCATCGCCCTCATGGCCAGCCGGTCGACCATCGACATCATGGCCAGCGCCGGCACGTTAAAAGTCGGGCAGTGATCCCGCAGCCATGTATCATAGGCGGGGTCGAGCACTTCATCGCCTGAAGTACGGGATCTAGTCTCAGAATCATGTAAAATCGAAGGTTCTTCGCCTCTTTGTGGCTCTCCGCTCGTATCATCGACGATCCGCATGCCCAGGCGCGACGCTTCGTAGATGCGTAGTCCATCGACCCACAACGAGGCGTTGGCCACGGCGTGGGTGTCATCTTTATCGACGATCTCCAGATCAACTGTGACGCGGGTTGCAGTTGGCAGCACCTGGCCGCGGTAGGTCCAGGTCATGGCTTCATCAAGCTGGATCGGCTCAAAGCGCGGCCGCGCGAACGCGGCCCCCATATCAGTCTCGACCATGTAGAATTGCAGCGTCTGGATCATCGCCTCCAGTCCCAGCGATCCGGGCTGCACAGAATCACCCATGAAGTGACATTTGAAGAACCAGTCCTGGGGATTGACGTCGATCTCGGCGCGCACGCGCCCGAGTCCCTCGTCGCCGCCCTCTGGCCAGTAACCGCTAATGCGGTCGAGCATAAGCAGCATAGGACCGGGCAGCGCCGGCAGCAAGTTGAAATAGCGCATGGGTCGTGATCGCAGTTCGCGTCGGAAATCGCTCGACTGCGCCAGACGCGCACGCAGCGCATCAGTGACGGGAAGGCCGGCCTGGCTTGCCAGCATCTCCTTGGGGAAGAAGCCAAAGCTCGTGACCATGTCGAAGACAAACCTGTCGCCGACAAAACACTCGACCTCAAAACCCACGATCGTCATCGAACCGAACCGGCTGACGCTGGTGTTACGAACGTGGCTGCGTAGCAAGCGATCCTCCGGGAATACCTCGCAGTGCTGAGTTGTCGTGCCATCCAGATTGCGGAAGTAGAGTTCTTCGTCGCAGTGCAGCACCGACCCCTTGTAGGTGGCGAACCAGCCACAGGGTTGCAGCGCGACCTCGAGCAGCACCGCATAAGGCATGGTGCGATTGCCGTTCTCGCTGAAATACCAAGCGTCGGGCGGGATCTGATATTCGGCCACCACCGTCCCGCCGCTGACGGGCACACCTTTCTGCGCGTCGACAGACCTAATACGCGTGATGCAAAGATAGGGTGGTCCGGGCAGGCGCGGACAATGTACCGGCCCATCAAAGCGTGCAAGGAGTTCACCGAACGCGTCCGATGGCTTGCCCCACGCATACGCCGCCATAGAGCGCGGATCATAGACGTGATCTGGTGTGCGGGCGTTGCGCTCCGGCGCCAGGTCGAGCAACTCTGTGCCATCCAGCAACGACTGACGGCTCTCCAGCGGGAAAGACGGCGCCAACCGCAGCCCCATGCGCCGGCAGTGGAAAGCGGCAAGCCCATCCACCGTCACCAGCAAGTCGGCATAGAGCGTCGGCGTAGATCCGTCTACCACCTCCTCGACAAAGACCTCATAAACAATAGTCTTATTTGTGGGAGTGACCTGGCCACGACAGACGAGCTTGTAGGTCTCTTCTTGCACTGGCTCGAAGCGCCAACCATCCCTAGTCAGCGTGTAGCCAAGACCGGCCATATAAAAAGCCATGGTCTGAAGACAGCCTTCATACATCATCGTGCCTGGCATACACGGATCATTCTTGAAATGGCCTGCGAAGAACCACTCATCGGGCGAGAGGTGATCCTCGGCGCGCAGATAGCCGCGCTCCCACGGCCCTCCATTTGGGTCAAAGTCGACCACCTCATCGAACATCAACATGCGCCCGCGTGCAAGGGTCGGCGTTCGTACATGGTTTTCGGCGGCCCGGAAGGCATCACCAAAGCACTCGACCACCCGACCTTCAGAAAAGGCAATCACCTGCTCCGCTGTGAAGGACGTCTTTTCGCAGCGCACGACTGCTGGGTCGAGGCGTGGGGTGTCGACAATCTCCGCCGTGTGCGCATCCCAAATGACACCGTTGGATTCTGCCAACTCGTCATCGGTGAAGAAGCCTGCCTGCCCGTGACGGACGGAGAAGATCAAAAGATCGTTGACAAAACAGTCGTAGTGAAAGAAGAAGAGGCGCACTGGCCCCTGTTGGGCGTAGCCATCGAGATGAATCTCGTAATGCAGCGTGTCGTGCACCTGCGGCAACTCGGCCTGAAAGGTCACTTCGCAGCCCAACAGACGGTAGACGCGCTCCCCCTTGTTGATAAAATCAGCGCCAAGATAAGACACCAGCAGCAAATCGGCCTGGCCCGCCTCGATCAGCACGCCCACGGGCACGCGGCCATTGTGTAGATACCACGAATCGGGTCCGATGTCGGTCTCTGTCCAGATGGTGCCCTTCTGTCCAACAGCGCCCGCTTGAGCATCAATGCCCAAGACGCGATCCGCCAGCAGAAGCGGCGGCATGGGCATACGCACCTGCCGCTCGAAGTCATCCTGCCGCGCAAAGACCGGCCCCAGCACCTCGGAGATCTTGCCCGACGCCAGGTGTTCCAACTGTCTCCGATCCAGCGTTGGCCCTGGGTAAGAATCCCGGTATTGGCGTGAGGGGTAGGTGGCGAGGGGCAAATGGGAACGTGGCGAAGGGTCTGTTGTCAGTGGCCGATGGTCAGCGGTCGGTTGCGGGGACTGCAGCGCCCGCAGTTCATTGTTATTGGTTGGTCGTAGCGGTGAGACGACAGCAGGCACATCATCAATCGACGATTGCGGCGATTGCGAACCGGTAGACAACGATTTGTCGTTGGTTAAGGGCGAATGCCCGAGGATGGGTGCAGCAGCCACTCCCCCTCCCCCTGTCTCCCCATCTCCCTGTCTGGTATCAACCACCTCAACGGGCACTGTCACTGCTACATCGTGGAGCGCGGCCAGCCGCGCCATCGCCCGCTCCTGCTGTGCCAGAAACTGCTGGTGCGCCGTCGACACCTTGGCGTGAAAGGCTGTCAGTTGCTCTACCATTTGGCTGGGTGCAGGGTCCGGCAGTGGCGAAACCGGGTGCTGCGGCACGATAGGCTCTGGGGCATTCGTCAAGGCATTCCCAAACTCTGCTAGATTCCGGGAATGTGAGGCAGGGAGCGGCGTCGGCTGCCGCGATCTCTCTATCCCTCTGTCCCCTCCCCCCTTCTCACCATCCCCCAGCCCCCTTCTCCCCTGTGTAGCCGTTCCCAGCGGCGGAACTGCCAGCACAGGCGGTAACGGCGGGGGCGGTTCCATGAATTGATAGCTGGATTTGGTGTTCATTTCTCCTGGTGCTGCAACAAGCGGTAACATAGGCGCGGACAACTCTACGCCAGGCGGCGGCAGGACAATCGGCGGATAATGGGCAGGGAAGGAGAGCAGGCGACGTGGGGCGGCACTCGCTACCTGCTCTGGCGCCGGTGTTGACAACGCAGTGACCAGCATCTGATATTCGACGTCGACGCCAGCAGCCACAAGCTGCGCCACAGCATCAAGCAATTGATCGATGCCGTGCTGGGGCCGGTCCAGTGCCACGACCAGATGTTCCCGTTCGCCTAGAATGCTGCGTATCCAACTGCTACAGACATTGCGGGGTCCGTGCTCGACAAAGATGCGCACGCCGTCGTTCCAGGCAGCCTCGACCACGCGTCGGAAATCGACAGCGCTGGTTGCCTGGTCGGTCAGGGCATCAGCGACGGTTTCACGACTCGGCGTGTAGGCGCCGCCACCTGCATTGGCATAGAAACGCACACCGTCGACAGATTGTGTCTCGCGGTGATGAATAGTGCGCCACTCCTGTTCCCAGCTCCTTAGGGCCGGATGGTGGGCGATGATCTCGTTTTCATGCTCTACGCAGCGATGGCGCCCGATCTTGTCGACGACGCGCCGGCACGCCGCGGCCTGCCCCGCTACCAGGCAATCAGCGGGGGCATTGATCATGGTGAGAGTGGCGAACTCCTCACCTTGCAGCGCAGCCTCGACTTCAGCCACCGGCGCCAGCAGGCGCCAGCCAGCCCACTCGATAGGGCCGGCGCCGCGATCCTGCCAGGCCCGCTGTGCTGTCTGATACTCACCGGCGATCTCGCGTGTATACATGCCAGACAGATCGATCTCGGAAAACATGGCGTCCATGTCATGCCAGGCGCCGGTCGCAAACAGTGCGTTGGTCTCGCCCGACGAGACACCCAACACCGCATCTGGCACGATGCCCAGCCAATCCTGCGTCAGCGTTGCGTGGAGCTGCGAAATCAGGGCACAGCCCTGCAGGATCTGAAAAGGATCGGATGCTGTGGGCTGTGGCTCGATGGAGAGCCAGTTCTGTGTACGGGCGAGGCACGGGAACTTGGCGATCACCTGATCCCCCAGATCTGGCAAAGCAAGGAGCAACTCGCGTCCCATCCCCTGGTAGGCGGCCGCAGCGGGCGTAAAGACGAAACCGATTTGGCCGGGTACAGGCGCGGGCGACCAGTAAATGCCTTTGGCGATAAACGAAGGGCAAGTGGCGATGGACGTAGGATCGCCTTCAGCAACGACTCGCGCGAGCGCTTCGCGGGCGATGTTGCACTGGCTTTCGAGTGTCGCCTCGCCCTGGGCGACGATCACCAGGCGGGCTGGTCCGTCGTTCGATTCTTGGTAGTGATCCAGGGCTTCAACTAAAGACACCGCGTCGGCGCCGGAAAAGACGTGTATCGAGAAGTCGGATTTCTTGAACAAGCCTGACTTCTGCTTAGAGATGTCTGAGGGCCGTAAAATCAGCGTACTCGATTGCCCACCCAGCGCATCTACCTGCACGCGAACCCTGCGTGGCCCATCGCACAGCCATGGTTCGGCTGGGTGGAGCGCACCGTCAGTACCGGCGGACAGGCGCAGGCGCTCATGCAGACAAAGTATGCCTGCCGCCACATGCAACAGCCCGGAAGCAGCATGGGCATGGCCAAACGACACGCTCAAAGAAGGAAGTCCATCTGCTATACCCAGATTTAGATCTCCCTGTCCCCCCCTCTCGTCGACTCCTGGTTCTGATTCTAGAACCGCCAGGATTTCATCGCCATGGCGCTGGGCGTCATCGACACGCTTGAGCATGAGGGCGACAGCTGCATCACCTGGCATCTGGCGCTGGGCATCAAGCAGATCAGCGGCGGCCGTCTGATGCACCACCTCAACAGAAAGATCGACGGCGCCAACGAGCGCAGCCTCGATTTCGCCGCGGCGTAGGGCTTGTGCAGCGCACTCAAGCGCACGCAGGCCGGAGAGCTCCTCTGCAGAAACGGTGTGACTGGGACCCAGGCAGTTGAGCTGTGCGTTGATGCGGTTTGCCGGGATGTTGGGCATAGCGCCGATCACACCGGCGGCTTCCAGACCGGGGATCAGGGCAGCTTTGGCGGCCTCGATCCATTCTGATGTGACGGGTTGACCGGCAGCGGCCCATTGGCTGGCCCATTCATCCAGACGCCAGCGCACCAAGTAGCGGGCAACTTCCGGATCGCAGCCCATGCCGATAAAGACAGCCGTGTTCTCCGACGGCAACTCGGGATGGCGCGCCACCAACCGTCTTGCGACCTCAAGGATTAGCAATTGCTGGGGCGGCGTATGTTTCAGATCGTTGGGCGGAAAGCGCAATCCGTTCAAATCGACGTTGACGGTCTCCAGCGTGGTACCTCTGTGCCCGTCGAGCAATGCCTGGGCAAATGCTGCAAAGGTCGAATAGGGGCCGACCGTAGCCTCGACGCCAACGACGGCAATCGCACGGGGGGATAGACGTGGGACAAAGGGTGCATCAGAACGGCGCGGAGAAGACAAAAGGAATGGCGACCCTCCCGCTGTCTCCCTATCTCTCCCCCGGTCCTCCTGTCCTGTCTCAACCGCCGCCCACTCCTCGACGATCAAGTGAGCGTTGTTGCCGCCGAGGCCAAAGGCACTGACAGCCGCACGGCGCGGAGCGCCCCCTTTTTTCTGCCACGGTTCCGGCGTTTGCAGCAGACGTAAGGGGGATGCCGCCAATGCCGCCAGGGGCGTTGCCACCGGCCGCGAGGGCGGGAGGATGCCGGTGCGCAGCGCGCCCAGCACTTTGATCAGGCCAGCCGCGCCGGCAGCCGTGATCAGATGGCCAAGGTTGGACTTGAGGGAGCCGATGGGCAGCTCTGCCACACCATGAAAAACGTGCGAAGCACTTTCGATTTCCGTGGCGTCACCCACCGGTGTGCCAGTGGCGTGACATTCGAGCAGCGAGATGTCGCCCGGCGCCAGCCCGGCCATGGCATAAGCCTCCTCCATGGCGCCTATTTGACCAATGGCAGAAGGCGACAGAAAACCGCCGGCATTGCCGGCATTCGAGAGTCCGATGCCGCGGATCACACCCAAAATCGCATCGCTATTGGCGATTGCATCGTCCAGCCGCTTGAGCACGACGAAGGCAGCGCCTTCGCCCGGCACCAGGCCGTCGGCGTCGGCGGCAAACGGGCGACTTTCGCCGCGGCGGCTCATGGCCTGCAGGGCGCAGAAGCCGATGTGGATAAAGAGAATGTCGATACGGTTGACCGCGCCGGCAACCATGACATCGGCGCTCCCATCCTGAAGGCGGTCGCAGGCCAGTTTGATTGCATAGAGCGAGGAGGCGCAGGCTGCGTCGAGAGCAAAGGCATCGCCTCTGAGATTCAGTGCTTGTGCAGCCAGATGGGCGGGCAAGCCGGAAGAGAAGCGGTTACGCGGGTCGTATAGGCCGACGTCAGGTGGTTGGGGGACGCCAGCGCTGGCCAGGGCGCCGAACCAGGTGGACTCGGCAAATTGTTCCAGCCCAACCGTGGGATAGGATAGATTGCCCATCACCAAGCCAGTGGGTGTGGCGTCGTCGGCCAACGGCGCCGCAAGCCCTGCGTTGCGTAGTGCATCGCGCACGCCGTGAAGAGTCCACTGGAAGATGGGATCGAGTCCTTTAATCTCTGCGGCGGGTAGCCTGAAGCCCGAGGGATCAAAACGTTCATCGAAGCCGCGCACGTAGCCGCCGCGATCCGACCAGGCACGGTCTAGCGTCTTGCCGTTGGGGTTGGTGAGTATGCGCGCCTTGTCGATCCGCCAATAGCCGTGAGGCAAGGGCAGGACCATGTCCCGCCCCTGCATGACGATATCCCACAGTTCGGCCGGGTTCAGCGCACCGGGGAGCACGCAGGACTGGCCGATAATTGCGATCGGTTCGAAGCGCATCTACTTTGCATCTCCGATAAGCGGGGGCGAACTCGATATATACATTTCGAGTTCGCGTATTTCGGCGATGTTCGCACCGTTCTGCGCGTCGACAAACCAGAGATTTAACCGTGCGCCTGACTGGCCGATGGGTTTGCCTTCGACAATGCAGCGCACGCGGCGGTCGGCGGCGAGCAGACCCGGTTCATGTAGGACAAAGGCTTCGATAGCCGTGGGCAGAGTCAATTGCTTCAGTGTTGCAAAGCCCCAGACGATCGCCAATTGCAGGCCACCGTCGATCAGCGCCGGGTCGCTACGCCAGAAATCATGGGCCCAACCCACATTTCGGCTCACGGCCAGGTCCGCCTGCGCTCCGTTTTCGCTCAGCTGATCCACCGTTTGTAGGGTGGCAAACGCAGGCCCGTGAAAGAGTTGCGATCCATAATACTCGGCGCCGGCGATGGACGCAGCCGCCAAGGTCTCGTTCGACGTTGGGGGCGGTTGCGACTCCAGCGACTGTACGATCTGGGCGGCAAAGCGTGCTACGCCAACGTCGTCGAACAAGGTTGCGTTGAGCGTGGCACTATCGCTCGGGTCAGGCTCGATGCGGATGCGCAAGCTGGTCGGCTGCTCGCCAAAGGCGGGCAGCGGGATGCCCTTGAGTACGCGTAACTTGCGCAAAGTATTGTAGGCAAGGCCGTCGCCAAACGTGTTGGCCGCACGCAAGAACCATTCCTGCACCATCACGAGCGGCACGACCACCACGCCTTCTATCTGGTGACTGAGCAGATAGGGGGTGGTAGCAGCGCTAGCGACCACGTCGTAGGTTGCCGATTGGGCACTGTGCGCCTGCAGCGGATCGATCAACGGGGCCTGTTGCGGCATGCCACCGATAATGACTTCGACTTCGGCCGCAGTGGCTTGCTGAAGTTCGGCAACGAAATGTCGCGCCCCACTCGCAAGCGGAATCAATGGTACGCCCATTTCGTCAAACTTGGCCCTGAGGATCGGTGTCACCATGCCGCCTGCCCACGGACCCCAGCCAATGCTTTTGACAACACGGCCCTTGCGTTGTTTGGCAAGATCGTTGGCCACACGGTTCAGGACTTCATTGGCCATGGCGTAATCGGATTGGCCGGCGTTGCCTGTACGAGCCGCCACCGACGAGAAGAGGCAGATCACGGAGAGTGGATCGTTGGCCGTCGCCGCCAACAGCGAGCGCAGGCCGCCGATCTTGGCGCCAAAAACGCGCCGGAAGTCGTCACCGCTCTTTTCGGCCAGACGTTTATCGGCCAGTACACCAGCGCCATGGACGATTCCCGTGATGGGTCCCCACTTGGCACGGATCTGTTCCAGTGCCGTCTCCGTTGCGGCGGAATCAGTAATGTCGCAGGAGAGGTAGATTGCCTCCGATCCTGCCGACTGCAGGGCCTGCAGGGTTGCGCGAATCTCGCGCGCGGCAAGGATGCGATCCGTGGCGATGCCAAGTTCGCGTGGCGTCAGGCGCTGGCCTTTGGCCTGGGCAACAGCCAGAAGCGCCTTTTTGAGACCGGCATCGTCGCCGATCGTTTGCAGGTCGGCCGGCTCTTCTTCCAGCACAGAGCGGCCCAGCAAGGCAATGTGCGGACGGGCCGTTTTAGCCAGTTCGATCGCGGCTGCTGCGGTGACCCCCCGGCCGCCACCCGATACCACGATGACGGAGTTTGCCGTTACTGTGTCGACGCCACCGGCCGCCTCCTTTTCTGTGGAGACAAAGATGTAGCGTTCGCCGTCTGCAGTTAGCCCGATCTCGCGATCATCGGCGCCGTTCAGAAGCTCTGCGGCGAGGCGCTCGGCCGCGGCCGCTGGTGACAGTTGCGCCGTTGCCAGATCAATAGTGCGCACCACTGCCTTGGGCCATTCCTGCGCTGCGGTCTTGGCCAGACCGGACAAGCCACCCAGCCAGGCCCGTTCGCCATTGATGGCGTGTAGTCCCAGATCACCACCCGTGTCTTGCACGGTGACAAACAATCCGCCCTCCGCTTCGAAGCCGCCAGCAATCGTCGTCGCGATCTGGAAGGCATCCTCATTGGCGGTGAGTGCCGCCTCGACATCACTCACGGCGCCCAGCCCTGCCAGACAGATCACGGCGCGGGCGTCGACCGGTACGCTGGTGCAGACCGTTGTCCGGGCGCCGGCCTGGGCCAGGTGTTCAGCCAACTGCGCTGCGATCCCGCTGCCGTCGTCGGTGATGTAGACTGCTGTGCCATCCACCAGGTACGGCGGCGCCAATCCGGGCGCAGGCTTCGGGGTCATCTCCAGCACGTAACGACGGATGGGGTCGGAGAGAGAACTTTCAAGCGCCGGTTGCCGATCCTGAACTGCGGAGACTTCATACTCATGGGTCGATGATGCCTGTCCAAGCTGTTCGTCCATGTAGGCGACGATCTCGCCGAGAGTGCGTAGGCCGGCCATGACACCGGTGTCGAACTCGGGCAGGGCTGGCACGCGCTCGCGCATGGCGGCCAGGATCTCAACTCGTTTGATCGAGTCGATGCCCAGATCAGTGTCCAACGCCATACCCGGTTCGAGCATTTCGCTGGG
>PJEL010003977.1_pt1 | contig 12383 bp, 1 predicted proteins | sample 1853271 | NCBI WGS metagenome assembly PJEL01 (sample SAMN08108733, study PRJNA415343) | Invertebrate metagenome, whole genome shotgun sequencing project. | host: Globobulimina | place: Sweden: Gullmar Fjord | collected 2015-08 | reverse complement strand
AGAAGGATTGTAACATAGTAAATAACACTAGTTGATTGACTACTACATCACTTGTCATTAGTGTAGTGGTTGGCGGTGGAAGGAAGAGCCTCGTATTATCGATCCTAATACGACCATCGTGACCCTATAGTCTTCTGTGTTCTGTACGCTTTTTTTTCTCTTAACCTTGGTGACAGGAGACTACCGCAAAATGGTCATGTGTCCAACTTCAGTTACTTCATTTGTAGCTCACTAGCTATGGCGTATGGTGGAGCTTTCTTTTTCCCGATTCTGCTGCTTGACTGGCTATACTTCCCACCTATCGTGTTAGATCGATTAGATTGTAAGGACAATTGAAAATGATGTAGGTAGGTTTTTTTTCAAATTTGAGTTATCTATCTCCCCTCCCTCAAAAAAAAGTAAGATACAACATTACCGCGCGTGAAGCTTTGTACTGGAGCTCTTGGTGTGTATTACGTGATCTTCCAAGCCGCAGAAGTGTCTCTATCCCTCCTTCCTCTGCTATACGGGGATGATTCTCAAAATTGTCAGCGAGTTTGAGCAGAGCGAGGCCAGCGTACTGCTGTGACTGTGTTTCCGCTTCTGCCATTGCTATCAAGGGTCCCAACGCACCCAGCTGCACCAGACTAACCTGTTGAGCAGTTTTGATTTGATGGTATCAATTTGCCAGCAAGTGGATTGGACAATGCATACATTCTTGTGGATTAGGATATGCATTTTGGTTGGCTCAGTGCCGAAAGGTTGGTTGGTAACGTGGTAATGAAATGCAGTTAAGGGTGTTGTTTTTCAGTTTTCAGTTTTCAGTTTTTGCACACGATGGCGGTTTTGTCAAACCTTCAGAGCATCATTGCTAGCCAGGTGTGCCAGGGAGAACGATGCATACTCCTATTGTTTTTGGTTTCAATCTAAGCCAAGTAGTTTGCAAATGAAATGTGAGGTGGTGGTGACACGAACGCACCTGGCACTCCTCATCCATTAACTGAGCCAATGACACTACAGCCTCTGCTCCTCTAGCTTCCATAATCATATCATGCAATTCCCTGTGATGAATTGGATAAAGCACCGATCAGGGAAGGGAGGGGTGGTGTTGACCTTTTGAAAAGCATGTGGATACTACTTCCACAACGCAGCTAGCTCGTGACATAATATGAGGGGGACTGTATGTACACCTCTGTAGGCACAGAGTTGCTAGAAAGTATCCAGCAGCTCGTTTTGTCTCCAAAAAACAACTCTTGTTGCTTTCGAGCAAGCTCACTGTCATGCTCATGGCTCCCAACTCCAACAACCTTGCTTGTACCTACGATTCAATTCAAGTAGTGTGTCTTGTAGTGAGACAATATGCACACGGGTGGGATGGGCGGTGGTGCATACATGCATGCCAGGTATTTCAGATAAACCTTGTTGTCCTCAGAGAGAGAGCCCAAGGCATACACTGCGGTATGTAGTACAGCAGAATATTGCTCCGCATAGCATCGACGTGTAAAAATTTTACCATCCTTTTCTGGTTGCAATGTACAAAGAAGCCGTGATATATAATCTTCTGCCAAAAAAATCGTTTTGTACGCACTTCCCTAAAAAAAGCAGCACAGGAATGCGTTGGTACGAGAAGAAAGCGTAGTAGTAAGTCGTACAGCCCGTTACACGAATGCAAAGCAAAGAGAACGCAAATGGGGTGAAGAAGCAGTCAGTCAGTCTCAGTCAACGAGGGAAACAATGAGCGACGCTAGCTAACATACCTCTCCTACAGCAATGGCATTCACAGCAATAGTTGCACACAGCTGCACCTCTACTTGAGGGAAACGGACCAAGTCCATTAATGGGTTCAAGATCCCTGCTTCAATGATACGGTCCCTGTTTGAGTCGTCCAATCCACCTTTCCCTTTTAAACAGAGACCTGTTAAAGCCAGGGCAGCGTATCGTTGAACTTCCAAATCTGGAAACCTCAACAAGAAGGAAAACAGCTTCATGCATGCATCCTCATCAAACACGTGAGCCTTGTGTTGTCCACAGACAATGTTACAAAGAGCTAGACTGCTATATCGCTGAGAGACTAAATCACTAGAACGGGAAAGTGAAAATAGGGTTTGTATTCCTATTGAGTTAACAATTCCCGTGCATCCCTCTTCAGTACAGCTGAGACTGGCAAATGCACGGGCTGCATCTCTTTGCACTCGTGTGTTTTTGTGTGTAGCCAAGGTCTTGAGTGATTCAATACCTCCACTGTCGATGATCTCCCCCTGGATTTCTGGGCTGTCTGCCAAATTACTCAATGCAAATGCACTGTTTCGAACGACTTCTTGGTCTTCAGATGCACATAATTTGATTATTTGCTGCAGTGCACCGTCCTGCACCAATTTTTTCTTGTGTGCATCACTCAAGCTGAATGAGGCAAGTGCAACGCAGGCATGGCGCTGGTACTCTAAAGAGGAGTTCTGGGCAAGAGTTAGAAATGAACTGACATGCCCATTTTTGATAATGGACTCCCGAACCTCTGGCGTGGAGCTTAAAAAACGTAACCCAATTAAAGCATAGAGCTGACAAATATCAACCTTTGACTCTGTAAGTGCGAAAAGTGCGTGCATTCCTCCAAGGCGATAAAGTGCTGAATGGTTGGGCTCATTCGTGCAGAGGTTAGCCAATGACCGGGCAGAGTCCTGTTGAACCTCATCATTCAATGTGCGGGCCCAAGATGCCAACACCTGTACCCCTCCTTGTTCTACGATGCTGATTTGATTCTCCACATTTTCACTGAGATTGGCCAATGTACCTACAACCTGGCACTTTATATCTTCTTCAGTCCAGGAACGATGCGATGACAACATTGGTTGTAGACAACCCGCTACTACGCAGGGCCTCTTTAGTAAATTGCAAGCAGACAAATGTCTCAAAGTGGCAAAAGCCAAGACCCTCAATTCCGTCTCTTTATCTGATGCTAAGGACACCATTGCTTCTAAGCCACCTTCCTTTGAAAATTGCTCCTTGTGTTCAGGATGTGCAGAGAGATCTCGAAGAGCTTCAGCTGCGAGCCTTCGAACCTTGAAGTCTCCCACCATGAGAAGGTTGGCAAGGACTTTAAATCCCCCAGCGTGCTTTATACTCCGCTGCGACAATAGATTGGGGCTGAGTTTGCGGTAGGATAAGGCAACATAGTACCTGCATTCATTATCTGGAGAGTCGCTGAGAGTTGTCAAACTCTCCAAACCAAACTCAACAAATTCTGATTGTTGTTCTAGGCTTGATAAAAGGTTACAGATTGTTCTTGATGAATCTCTGTAGATGCACAAATCCCTGCGCTGCTGTATCAAAGAAATCAAAGCTTTCCCTACCCCACCTTTGGCGAGAACGTGGCGGGTTTCCACATCTTCTGATAGGTTAGCCAGAGCACCAATAGCATGTCTTGAGGTATCCAAATCCTGCGAAAGGACCAGTTTTCGAAGAATATGTACACAGTGGTGTGCTACTCTTATCGTACTCTCAGGGTTTAAGCTAAGATGGCAAATGCACGCTGACACTTCCATCTTTGTCTTTGATAAACTTGCATCATTCTCTCCTGCTGTTACCATTACATCAAGGATGCCTACCTTTATCAGAAAAACTGTGTTCCCTGGGATTGAAGATAAGCGTCTTAAAGCTGCTATGGCCAGGCACTGTGCTCCAGCACTTGCTGACTCAGCAAGAGCAATCAAGGGTGTGACTCCCCCTTGATTCATAATTTTATCAAGGCAATCTCTATTGGAGGCCATATTGGCAATCGCAAAACTAGCAAAATCCTGACGGTGATGCTTTAGAGTGTCTTGGCAAATTATTTTATTATCTGATAGTGTTGCCTCGCACTGCCCCTGGGGAGGGAGACTAGCCAGTCTGATAAGGGCCCTCAGAGCCTCACTTCCACCCATTGCTGCGTTGGATTCATTCGTGGTTAGGTTTACCAGTGCCATGGTTGAAAGTAGTGAGTTCAAGGTGTTGTCCGAATAGATCATCTCCAGGAGGGTTTTCATTCCTCCATGAACAGGGATTTGTACTGATATGTGGTTATTTTTTGCCATATTGCATAGCACTAAGCAAGCATATGCGCGACACTTGCCATCCAGATCACGAGAGAGTCTCAGTGCAGCTTGCAATGCTGCTCCTCCTCGTAATGTATCATCATACACTGGTTCCGTGCTAGCTGCTGTTAGGTTCCCTAAAATCATTGCTGCATATTGCCTACAGTCAACATCTGAAGACCATGCTAATGTCTGTACAGCAGAGAGTGCACCTGCCCTTACTAGTGCCTCTAACGTTTGTGCCACACACGAAAGGTTAAATAATGCGAGACCACAAACACGTTGTATTTCAATTCGCCCTTTTCCAACAGCCGTGTTCCTGCAGAACACTCGTACTGCACCAGAATCCACTAGGGTAGCGTGGTTGAAAGATTTTGTTGCAATATTGCTAAGAGCAGTACAACAATAGAGTTGAATATTGCTTTGACATAACTCCTCTCCCCCCTCATTCAATTGTTGTTCTTTCGGAATCAACTCCTGAATTGCTACTGTGGGGGGAGGCTGCTCATCTCGAAAAGGGAGTTCCACATAATCATCGTGCATTCTCTGTGGTGGAATATTTGATGCTCCAGCAACCAATGAGACTAACCCTCCAATCTTGATAATGGACAGTTGGTTCTCTTCAATGCTGGATAGGTTTGACAGTGCCATTGCAGCATACTCTCGAACCTTAATGCCAATTATTCCTTCAGATAGAATTCTTACAAGTGATAGAATACACTCCATGCTGTTTGCAATGTTGTATTTGTACTCATCATAGCTACTAAGATTTCCCACGGCCAGTGCTGCATAATGAACCACCTCCTCCTCCTCTGTACTCTTCGGACGATCTGATCCACCATGCAATGCAAATGTTGTCTTGTTTTCATTAAGAAGAGGATCCCTTTCCAACTTATCAACAATGTCATGGAAACATCCTTCTCTGACGGAAGGTAGCAACTTGAGGAGGTAAGGCGTTACTCCTGCAGCCCAAATTATTGGCTGGTTAGCTGGTGATGCTGCAAGTCGGCTTATAGCTCGAACAGCTGCCCTACGACATGTTGCACCAAATTGAGAATCAAGTAGAGAGACAAGGGTTTTCAGTCCTCTGTCATCACATAGCATTAAGTGGTGAAAATGATCAATCATGGCTAAGTTCCCCAGGGCTGTAGCGGCAAACGTTACGATTAACTCTTGAGTAGAGCCTAGGAGATTAAGAATAGCAGCTATACTGGCATGCCCTTCAAGTTCATCCCTCTGGCAGCAGTTTGAGTTTGACGAGATATGAGCGTACGCCCTCGCTATATTAGTCTTTATGGTGATACCACCATCTGCCGCCTTTTTTTGGTTCGCCACCTCCAATAAATCTAGCATGAAGGGTATTACTCTGCCTTGAATGAGAGTCACCTGGTTTCCAGTATCCTCTGCAAGGCTGGCAACTATTTCTGAGCATTCTTCGTCCATCATCTCAACCTGTGCAGAAATCATTGCCTCGAGTGCTCCTGTCTCAACCAGTGCCCGTTTAGCAGCAAGTGTTGAGAGAGATAAGTGCCGTATGGTTGAAAGTCCAGTACTCCTCAGTTGCATAACTGAAGATCTGGCGAGTGCCACTGCTTTGTTAATGCCCCCTTCGGAGACTACCTTAGCCTTAAAACCTGGGTCGGAGGCCAACTCCCTCAGGGCTAATGCGGCTTGAATACAAGTATCATCCGGTGATTTTGAACTGGCCATGGCTAGAACTGTTGAAATTCCAATACCAGCATCTCCTACTAGTTTACGACATGCAGCATTTGCACATGCTTTTCTCAATATCAGGGCAGCGTTGTACTCGCATTTGCCATCTGTACTATTTGCAAGAGATAGAGTACTTCCTATCCCCATCTCCTCCTGCCATTCTAGATTTCCTTGACCGGAGCTCATCAGGTTGCTGATTGCTCTCCCAGCTTCACGCTGTATGGCGACGTGCCTCGAACGCATAAGGTGTAGCATAATTCTTCCAAAACAATGTTCAAATAGTCTTTCATGGGTCCCCATATCTTCAGCACAGTTTGCAATAATGCTGCACGCTATGTAGATGCTTTCAGTATTACCATTCTGGAGAATTGAAAGGAGAGGAACCAATATCATCTTGTGAGCTGCAAGAGCGGACTTGCATATTCCTTCATGGGAAGATAGCACACCAAGTAAGCCAATAGCCTCCTGGGCAATGGCAACTTCCAATTTACTTGTTGGTCTGTCATCTTTGGCGGTTTCAGATTTCTCATCTATTCCATCCCATTCGGGCGACGACTTCCTACAAAGCAGCAGCAGCTTGGTAGAGATTGGCTCCAAGACACCTTCTGAAATGGCAGTAAGTGCATTCTCTGTTGTTACGCATAGTCTCTTCAGGACTGATATCGAATGTCCTACAGTATGATGATGCTGATCTGCAATGTCCTTTAGAAATGCTGCAACAGCAGGAATGACCAGCACCCCCATTACATTTTTCGCCCTTGGAAGTGGCTCTTCTGCTAAGCGGCTTAAGGCAAATACTGCGTTGAATGTGGTCGGTTTATCACTCGTCGTAGTAGATATACAATTGCAGAGGTTCGCCAAACATTGTGGACCCAATGAATCAGACAAAAGGTGTCTTCTGCCCTCGTCGTCTCCTGCTATCTGAGCTAGTGCGAGGCAAGCATAGCAACGCACATTACAGTCATCATCATCATTTCCTGGGGGGGCACTTTTTTCCTGCTGATGACTGTGGTGGCCTGAGCCTGATTCATATATTGCCATGTCAGCAATGTTGTCTGCAAGTGCAGTGGAGGAGGAACCCCGCTTGAAATTACAAGTAGTTGCTGTTGCCTGTCCTGTAAGCTCCACCAAAAGAGAAGCGGCAGACTCTGTAAAAGCACAACCACAATTTGAGGCTGCAATGGATGCAAAACGGTTTGTCATGAAATCATTGACTGAAAGTAATGCTTCTAGCCCACCCCCAATCTGATGCATGATAATGCTATTTTCTTCTTTCAGCCAGCGAACCGAGGTTGAACTCGATAACAGATTAGCGAGGGTCCTAGCCGCCTCTCGAAATAACCATGGGTTGTCAGAACTGAAATCATTATTTACAGCAGAAGTTGTTCTCCAGTCTATCTTTGAGGTAGTGGGCTGTCCTTTATTTTCCTGAATCTTATTCTGTCCACCTGAAACAGTGGAAATCACTGCTTGTGCCACTCCAGCCTGCAGGAGCTCTACATGCACTTTCTCATTCTCAGATAGATTGGCAAGAGTTCCCAAAGCATATTGCCTGCACGCTTCGTCTTGTTCTCTTCCCTGAAGGACCTCCTTCACTAGCCTAGGCAAAGCCTCCCTCACAATTTGTATCTTGTTGAGCTCATTGAGACTAAGTGAGCACATGCAGTGCATGGCTTCCCTTGAAGAAGCAAGCCCGGTGAATGCTGAATTCTCATGGTTGTTTGTTTCTGCATTCTTTACTTCTTCCCCCATTTGAGTACTTTGAAAGCACCCTCCAGCTGCAACAAGGGCTTTAAGAGCACCTGCTTCTAGAACAGCCCGTCTACTGCAAGGATCTGCTGATATGGCACGAAGGGTCGAAACCCCAATGAGCTGATCTTTGGAATCATTACTGCAGGCAAGGGACACGATGGGAAGCAAACCACCTGCATTAACAATGGCTTTGCGATAATGAACTCCCACTGCAAGATTACACAGAGCATAAGCAATACATCTCTGTGTTTCTAAATCCGCAGAATGTGCAACTGTCACAAGGGGATCCAATACCCCTCCAGATATCAATGGCTCTTGTAGGGCTCGTTCTGAAGCAATATTGCCAACTGTGACTGCTCCAAAAAGCTGGCATGTCACATTAGCAGAGCCGAGAAAGGTAACCAGCTTTTGGGTATTGACAGCCTGAAAGAACGTTGTTGGATCATCTCCAATGCAACCACTTAGAGAAAGGTTGCATAGGCATCCTAAAACCTCTGATTGAATGTGAATATCATTGCTTTGAGTAAGTCTAAGGAGGGATGGAAGGACACCTCGTTTGACAAGGTCGTGCCCTATTGACTCATCAATTGCCAAGCCTCTCAGAGCAGACACAGCATAGAGAAGGGCACCACAAGCATCCTCTGAATCATCAACCACTGCCATCAAATGACTCAGAATGTCGCCACCATCGAGGAGCGCCGCACGGCTATCAGGTGAGCTAGCGAGGTTTGCTACACAAAGATAAACACTGTTTCTGACTTCTAGGTCAACTGTATCAAGCAGCAATGTCATGATCAGATTCACGAGCCGCGCACCAATAAGCATGGAATGTGTTTCTTTTGCAGCTGACATGTTGGTTATAGCAAACACAGAATAGCGTTGCGTCTCAAGATCCCCATTTTCCTGGTGAGCAAGCGAGAAAAGCGGCTGTAATCCCCCCTCGCTAAGGAGTTTCTCCTGATTGATGGGATACGTTGCCAGGTTACCCGCTCCCTGAGCAGCATACCGCTGGCTCAGAAAATCAGGGGATGACAACATGGCAACCAGAGGTACAAGCACCCCTGATTTTGAAATTTCCGAAGCATAGGTATATGCAGCGGACAAGTTTGCAACGCCTCTGATAGCCTCTCGTTGAATATCGACACTCATGGAACGCATGGCAAATTTGAGATGTTGTAGGATGCCTGCATCTAACATTATGCCCTGGCTCTCTATTACTTCTGCAAGGTTAGCCACAGCACCAGTAGCCTGATGCACAATCTCCATATCAGGGCTATGAATCATTTCAACAAGCACGGGAAGCCCACCTCGTTGACAGAGTTCAAGTTTTACTTGCTCGGACAGTGAAACGTTCCGAAGTGTAGCAGATACTTCCCGAAGAGTCTCTACTACTTCCGTGCAGCTAGAAAGCTTTAGTAGGGCCGTTAGGCCATCAAAATCCAAGAACTGCGCTCGGTACCTTGCGGACAATGATAACTGGCGTGTAGCAAATGAAGCATGCAGTACCACATCACAGTCTATATCTCCGAGCAACCTGACGAGTGGTTTTAACAACCCCATCGATTCACACAGATGATGATTGGGCTCATGGGATGCCAAATTATTCAGGCTAAATGCCACACATCGCCGAGTCTCTGGATCTTCTGCTTCGGAAACTCCTATGAGACACTGAACAATGCCAGTCTCAAAAAACGCGGAGTGATTCTTAGCAACCGTTGATAGGTTCCCCACCGCAAGAGCCCCAAACCGACATTCAACATGATCTTTTTTTGATCCTAAGAACAGCAGCAATGCCTGCAACACTCCACTCTGCATGACCGCATCTTGTGAGCCCCTCTTACTAGCTAATAATGCAAGAAATCTTGCAACCTCCCGTCGAGTGGCAATGTGCTGATTATCTGCAAGCCGAAGTGTAGCCTTTACAAAGCCATCATCTATGATAAGCTTCTGCGTTCGGCCCTCAACCATTTCAGCAAGGTTAGCAAGAGTACACACAGCATAGGATACAGTATCCATGTCATTGCAATCACAGAGGTGATGGAGAGCAGGGAGAGTGCCATTTCGTACCATGGCCACTTTATTCCCTTCTGCTTCTGATAAATTTGACAAAGCTGCAGCAGCCTCAGATTGTACCTCTCGAAATCCACTCTTTGCTGCAAGAATTAGAGGCTCCAGACAACCATCCCTCACAAGCTGCAGGCACAGTAGCGGGTGTGCTGATAGGCCTCGTATGGCTGACAAAGCTTGCATTTGGATAGTTACAGTAGTATCAGTGCTGCTGGGGAAAGCATTGGAGATTATGGTCTTCAGAAGTCCATTTTGTGCCACCACTTCTAGGTTATCAGGATTCGCACAGAGGTTTCCCAGGGCAAGAGTTGCAAATTGCCGAGTCTTAATATCTCGATGCCTTGTATATGCTGTGAGAACCTCCAAAAAGTCTCCCACAAGTTGTACATGATGCTCTCTATAAACAGCAATGTTGGAGATTATTAATAGGGCATACCTGATCATTTCAAAATTTCCCTTATATTTTGAGCCCAGCGATGCCTTCACCGTATGCAGGATGGGATCTAAAAGACCAGCAGATAGTAACTTGGACTGGTTGCTCAAGTCACTGCTGATATTGCATAAGGCCATGGATGCCATGCATTGTAATTGCGCATCTCGACTACTAATTGAGTTTATGAGGAACGGGAGCCCCCCTTCGTTAAGTACCACATCAACATACTGCATATTTGCACAGATATTTCCAATAGCCCGAGCGGCCTCTCGTGCGACTTCTGGTTCTACCCTGCCGAGAGCAACGACGAGCCCGGGTATTGCTCCAGCTCCCACTACATTATCCGTGTTTTCAATCATCTCTGACAGGTTTGCAGCTGCACAGCAGGCCATGCGTGCAGTATCCCTATTCGGAGCCCCAAGTCCATTTAAAATTGGGGCTATGCCTCCATACTTTGCCATGGTAACCTTGTTTTCTTCTGCGAAAGAAAGGCTACAAATGCATGCTAGCGTCTCTCGTTGGACCTCCGGCTCATCTGTGCGTGCCAAATAGAGAACGGGCTCCAATCCTCCCTCATCTGTCACACGCTGACGAAATTTGGAGTTTTGACCCAACTTGACAAGAGCAAATGCAGCATACTGTCGGATTTCTGCTTCAGGTAAGCTTGATAGCAACGTAAGCAAGGTCAATATTCCATTCTCTACAAGCCCGTCGTGATTCTCAAAATTGGAAGCCAGGTTGGCAATTGCAATGATGGCATATCTCTGGACATCAACATTGGCATCTCCAGAACGCAAGAATGAACAAAGAGGCTCGAGGGCACCAGAGGTCATGATTGTGGTACAGTGCTGAGAGTGGGTACATAGGTTACTCAAACCCAGTGCGCCCATTCTTTGACAGATTACATCCTGGCTCAAAAGATAAGAGATAAAAAGCTGATGTCCCTCCGCTCCGATGATGGATTGCATGAGCTCAACTGATGCACACAGGTTTGCCAAAAGTCGTCCTGCTCCCCTCTGTACCTCCAAATGCATGGACCGCATTGTTGTGATTGCTGACAGGATTCCACCTTCACGAGTGATCATTATCCGATTTTCAGGAACTTGTGCTAAGTTTGCTAACGTAGCTGCTGCTTGGCTTGCTATCTGCATATCTTCACTAACAAGGCACAATATTAAGCCCGGTAGTACTCCGCAGCAGTTTGCTATTTCATACTTATTCTCGTCAGCCAATGAAAGATTACAGAGGGAAGTACACACCCCACGCAGAATCTCAGCATCTTCATTAGTAAGAAGCTGGCACAAAGGATCCAGCCCTCCCTCTTGTACTATCTTCATGCGCACATTATCAGAGCTCGAAAGTCCTTGAATAGCTAATATTGCCTGCTGATATACGTTTGGGTCCACGCTGTAAGACATGAGGATGATTGACTGCAGTCCCCCCTCTTGAACGATAGAACTATGATTGGAAGTGTTGCTGCTCAGATTTCTGAGCATGCTAGCTATGTAGTATTGTGATTTGATGTCTGGACTGTTACTGAGTGAGAACAGGGCTTGCAGGGCACTCGATTTGAGTATGGCCGAATGAAAGGAAAACGTAGTAGACAAGTTTGCCAGGGTTAATGCAGCATACCGACGAGCCTCAGTATCAGCTCCTGCTGCCCCTAATATATTAACAAGTGGTACTATAACTCCCCCTTGCACCATATTTATTTGCGATTCAATTGTCGTTGCTAGATTAGCAAGTAAGATGCAAGAAAACCGTTGGCAGTAAGATTCTCCAGATGTGAGTAACTCCACAATTGGGGAAATAATGCCTTCAGTCAAAATTGTTTGTTGCATGTCAGAGTTTGCAGCCAGATTAGCAATTGCTCGGGCTGCCTCAGTACGAGAGTCCAAATCTCCGCTTTTGTAAATTGCTAATACTGGATGCAAACCCTTCTCCTCTAGAAATTGGTTGTGAAGCTCTGGTAGCTCCAATAGGTTTGCCATCGCCGAGCAAGCATGCTGTTCAACCTCAGGATCTCCATACATCATCAAGAATATGATGCTTGACATGGCTCTGTTTGCCACCTCGAACTTATTCTCTTCCATTGAACTTAGGCAATTTATGGCTCTAGCCATCTCTCTTAAAAGCTCAATGTCATCTGTACGAGCCAAAAGAACAAGAGGATCCAACACCCCCTCCCTCACAAACAGTACTCGGTACTCTGGAGTTATACAAATCTTTCGAAGGGCAGCCAAAGCTTTACTTTGTACACTAATTTCCTCGCAGCATGCAAGTGAAACTAGCAATGGACATACTCCTTCTCTCACCAAGTACTTTCGGCATATAGGATTTGCAGCCAGATTAGAAATTGCAAATGCAGCGTA
>PJEL010003975.1_pt1 | contig 12385 bp, 8 predicted proteins | sample 1853271 | NCBI WGS metagenome assembly PJEL01 (sample SAMN08108733, study PRJNA415343) | Invertebrate metagenome, whole genome shotgun sequencing project. | host: Globobulimina | place: Sweden: Gullmar Fjord | collected 2015-08 | reverse complement strand
ACCTATAGAACGAGGCCAGATATTAGCCATACAAATGTTTATGAAAAAACTGAAACTAAAACAACCCTCCTTTTAGTTTCGACAAAAAACTTACTGTCTTGACAATAATGGTTTGCCACTCTTGGTAAGCACCGAAGCACTCAACACCACCTTAAAAAACGTGAGATACAGTCACGGTTGTGATGAGTCTCATCATGATTATTATTCGGATGTTCTGTATAACAATGAAGAAACAAAAAAGCTGCAGCACACATCTCGGCCACGTATCATCACCACACTCCTTCTCTACCTCAAATTGGCTACCGCGTGTACCGGCGATTGAACATGTATGTTCGACACACCCTGTCCAAGCCCATTCTCCTCCTTAACCCTTGGATGGTACACCTCATTTACCAACCAAACTCAACAATATCCACCCCTTCACAGTGGCAACAACCCACGCTACTACAACAGCGGGCGGTGTTCCCTCTTCGGTACCTCTCCTCTCCTACCCTGTCTTTCAACATACAAAAATGCCCTACATTTTTGTTAAAGGGCATCCATTGTCTTCCCAACCGCCAGTTGATAACGGGCTACAAAACCTTGCTTGCCCTATAGTGCACGCAGAATGTGCCATCGGTATTCCTTCTTCCTTTCCTCTCCTAACCTATGTCCCTCTACACGTACTTGAAGTGCAAAAGACAAGAATGACCTAGAATTCCTTCTTCCCATACATAATGACTTTCCCAACCATCACAATCATCTCATAATAAAGATGCCACTAAATCGTCTTTCCCTGCAGTGCACCTACAACTCGACAAGAACAGCGGCAGCAGCCATGGGAACCACACCGTAAACGCCCCCCATACCATCCAGGAATTTCACCCTATCACTAGATTAACTCACCATTTTAACACCTCACCGCCCACCAGCACTGTACCGCCAGTCGTCCACCTCTGTTCCACTGCCGTAGGTCCAGGTTTAGGTTTAGGTTTAGGTGTAGGGATAGGGTTATGGGGTTAGGGTTATGGGGTTAGGGTTATGGGTTAGAGTTAGAGTTAGAATTAGGGTTATGGAGTTAGGGTTAGGGGTTAGGGTTAGAGTTGGGGTTAGAGTTACCAATTTCGGCGTCCCACAGTCTTACACTGACAGAACAGAAGCAATATTTTTGTTGTTTGGTTTAGAATTTTCGTTTTCTGTTTTTATTTGCATAAATCCGACTCATTAAGAAAAATCTTGGAAATGACAAAGGAGTACAGGGTCAGAGTTAGGGTTAGGGTAAGGGTTAGGCTTTACGGTAAGGGTTAGGCTTTACGGTTAGGGTTAGACTTTAGAGTTGGGGTTTCGGGTTAGAGTTAGTGTTAGGGTATAGTGTAAGTACATCAATAGAGGTGTACATAATGTTAGGGTGGAGTGTAATTATATCAATGGAGGTATGTAATGTATCTTGCTTAGTGGTGAAGTGAAGGATTTTGATGAATAAAGGTACGCGGTGTAGCAGTGAAAAAGCGATATATATATAATATATTTTATTTGAATGCTAGGCTATTGTACTTTTCTTTTCAGGGCACCCAACAAGCACTTGCAGAGTGAAGAATGGGTACGATGTAAAGCTCTTTCATTTGTTATTGTATATAAAGCGAGCTATAGTCCTCTATCTACTTCTATGGACACTTATATGGAATTTTCAATGCTCTACAACCTGCACAATAGAGGAAACCTATACACCAAACAATGAGTCATAAAATGACGGCGCCGGAAGGGTTACACAACTCTTGTCCCTTCCCACATGCCTTACAGGTGAGGTGTGACGAAGTGGCAGCAAAGGGTTCGAGAAACGCTAGGAGGTGCATCGAGCCCAAACTAAGTTTATGGCTAGGGGGGCCACTCTCCCGCTAAACAGTAAAGAAAAGAATTTGCAATTCTTATCGACCATCCCATCCGGGACCTAACAGAAGCCGTAGGGGGGAATAAACATCTTGACATTAAAATTACTACACGCGTCACAGTAGTACAGTAGCTACATCTTTAAGCTGTGAATGAAAAAAAAGCCTCCGGGGGTGAACAATCAAGGCCAAGGGGAATCCCCCCTCAAGAAATGTATGTACACCTCTATTGATGTAAGTACAGTTGTACTCCCCCCCGACACTATGAATCGCTTTTTGTTTTTCATTTTATTTCCTTATTTCCTTATTTCGGGTGGAATTTTACAGGCGAACTCTGCACAACACTACCCCATCACCGCCTAACCGGGTCTAAGGAACCCGAAAAACAAAATTACCTCTACTATCAGGCTGTAAAACTATGGATCAAAAGAAAAGAGTCACTCGTGATACAAGCGTAAATGGCTGGCTACATAAAACCAGCCCAGACGTACCTTAGCATCCATAGCATCAATCATAGTAACAGTTAAAAGGCCTCTTGTTACCCCATTTTCGAGGCCTTGGGCTGCAAGGGTTGCAACAATAACAAGGTGGGGGTTGATGTGCTTGAGTAGAAGTGAATCATCTCCCTACAATATATAACCAAAAAATGGAAATAGTTTTGGTTGAGAATAGTAATGAGGGGTCAGTCTGGCAATTTAATATGTGAAGCAGCATGTATCGGTGCTTGGTATTTACCATGATGCATGTTGCTGCCAATGCCACCACTTCCAATGGGTTCACATGTGCAGCACGAATCACTCGAGATGATTCGCTCCGGTTGGTGCTGCCAATCAAGGAGGAGACGAATGGAGTGCTGCTGGCATCATCCCTCAATAAATAACTGATAATTCGGGGACTTCATGGCGAAAAGAGAAGAGTGCATTGTATAATACTACGTGTCTGGGGGAGATTTTAGTTCCCCTCCCAACGTTCAACCTACTTAACCAATCACTCAAAAAGGCAAAAGGCGTGGGGGGGGGGGAGGTCAATACGACAAACCGAGCGCCGTAACGTGCCATTCCTACTAGTTTTACACCTACGGCTGTGTATGTCATTTCAATACACATTTGGGTTATTTTTTCTAACGTTTTATATTAAGTCCTATTTTGTACGAAGTTGGTGTAACCCTAACCCTAGTTCCAACATTTTCATTCCCTCACTGTTGAGAGCCGCTAGTTGGGAGGCAGTTATCCAGTGAGAGCTATTCGCCACAGATATGGCGTAGGTGGAGTACAGCAATAGCGAAGAAGAGCGATCGAGTTCGATTTTTTGGGCCTTTTACTTTTCTTGGTCCCACAGCATCCGCACCAGCGACAGCGGGGCTAGAAATAGCAAACATCCTTGATGACAAGGAGAAGGCAACAGCAATCTAGTGCGAAGAGCTGGTGTTACAGCAATAATGTGTAATATTTTTTAGAAGCGAGTAAATGACTCCAAGGGGCGGTTAGGGCACGAAATAAGCAAGACACGAGTGGTGTAAGGGCTCACAATGCGGTGGCCATGGAGGCTCTTACCTATCGTGAACCTTGTTGTGTTTTCGCTCTCATCATCAGATGTGCCTTCCCATAGCATCTCTGGGAGAGGAGAGGGATTAGTAGAGAGTGTTCGCCCAACACCGGCGCCGTCTGGTGGTGGGTAGCTCTTTTGTTCATGTGATGGTGTTGTACACTGACGAGGGGGAGCTTGCTTATGAGATGGGTGTAGAACGCAATTAGCACAGACTCCATGTTAAAATTTCTCTGTGTGTTGTGGTTTGTGTCTGTGTATGTGTGTGTGTCCATCAGTTAGTGTAAATTCAATTCACCACTCTTACTTTATTCTCTGCATCGTTTCTTCTCATCAATGGGAAGAAATTTTACTTGCACCAACTCCCCCATGATATCATTTCTTTGACTAAATCTCGTACTTGATATTTGCAGGCGAGAAAGGCCCAACAGCAGCGTCATCACCTCGCTTCTCAGTATTCTCAGGGCTGGGGCTAGGCAGGCTTACAGGGCAATTGATGGGAAAAAGGGCGGAAAATAAATCCAGACTCTCTCTGGTCCACTCGCAGAATGTTCACTTGCCAAAGGTGGATAATTATTGCCAGCCAATGTGTGTGTGTGTGTTTCAGTTTCAGTTTCAGTTTCAGTTTCAGTTTCAGTCAGAAATAGTACCGTACTCTTTCCTCCTTCCACTTACTCCTCAGATTGTCACACTAAGAGTGAATATACCTTACTTTCTTCCTCACAATGGTCACCCGTGTATCAGGTAAGCGTGGAGGAAGCACCCTTAGAAGATGTTGAGGAGGAGGAACTATTGGAACGTGAACGCCAAAGAAGAGGCAGGTATGGCAAACTCCTCCCCCTCTCAAATACCAAACTTTGGTAGATTATTCACTTCAGCACTTTCCGGATGGGGGTTGTTAACTTGCCTTAGATGGACATTCGTCGATGAGGCAGATCCAGTTGTTAGTGCCATCCGCAGCATTAGAGATCTCTTTCCTAACGTTAGATTTAAGTGCGAGCCTGATACGACCCTCAAGGTGAGTGAGAGAGAGAGAGAGTATAAGCACACCTTCCCCAATACTTACCACTTGGTTAGCCTTTTCTTTAGTGCTGCAAAACCTTACCCTAATCTCCACCACGTATTATTAGCTCCGCAAAACAATCTATCCATTGAAAACAATGCTCACTCTGGGGGCAGACTACAATACCCAGGCAAGCCATTCCCATTTCACCATTCTGTTTGCGGGCTGAAAGCATTTCTTTACAAACCGCATATCCACATCTGACCACATCGTCACGTATTACATTCAGTAATGGGACATGTAGATTGGTGTTATTACTTGTAGCGTAGCATCCGTGTGTGTTTTATATAGATGTGTTGGTCTTTACCTTTTCATGATTGCTGCTGTGGTTAATTAACCATAAAATACCTTAGATTGGTGTTTGGCAGTTCCGCAGTACGTGGGAGGATCCTCTTCTTAAAGGCCGTATTACCATTGCAGGTAGGAAACTTTTACATAATATCATTCGATGTCACTACGACTACTTAGGCAATGAGCTGCAGTGCATAGCCCACCCCTGACCCTTTTAGTGGTGAATCATTTTAATATGGTTGCTTTGTTTTGAATGTATTATACCCTCCCTGATACGATGTATGTACTACTTAACCCACGTATGACTCCTCATGAGTTTGAGGTTATGTGCCAAATGAAAACTCGATAGTGATGATAGCTGATGCTCTGCGTGATATGGTACACACTAGGACTGAGCCCCTAATGCATTTATACTACCTAGGCCGAGAGTTGATGCTTTCAAAGTCTTGGCTTATTAAGCTAATGGATAATGATGACTTAGCTACAAGGTTAAAGGTGATATCCCTTCCATTGAATAATAACTTATATATATTTCTTTTCTCCTTGAGCGCTTCGGCAGCAGCCACCACTCTCTAACATCCTGTACTACTACTACTACACAATAGCTGCGGGTATCGATTGATACCCAAGACTGGAATGCCAAAGCCAGGTGAAGTGTGATTACATATGTGTTTTATTTTTTATTGCATCATTGACCACCACGACTTGGAGCAATATAGGATCAATCTGTACTTTGTATACCTAGCTTTGATCTGCTTCAGCATTGAATTCACCGAATCCTTGTGCCCACATGCAGATTCGGGTTTCGAACTGAGCGTCTCATGCCACTGAATGTCCGTCAAGGCTTCTCCCTTATTCGGTAGGCGGGGAGGGTGGATAATGTAGCTAGTAGTGTATTATACTGTTTTCATACTACTAGCTAGCACAATCTACCGTTTGTTAGAGGCTGACGAATGTAATGAACGTTTGTAGCGAACTAAATTTGGCCAGTGCCTTTTGTTTTCCATCTTTGTAAGACCTGAAAGCCGTACATTTCCTAAGAGTTGTTGTTTGTTCCCTAAACCCAAATAATTTAGGAGGGTACCATTAGATGGGCCCCAGGGACATGCGAAGATGGAGGTATTTGTGTCCTTCTCCGATCAATATGGAACCCCCAGTACTACAGCTATAACAAAGTTGCCCCCCTCGACACTACAGTCTGAGTCTGATCTAGCTCTCCCTGCTGATGTGTGGTGGTGTTGCCAGGTTGTAACAAGCTTTGCCCTTCCAGAACCAGAGATCGAGTTAAGCACAAGGACGATTGGGGGTAAAGGGGCAAGCGAAGGGGATTTGCATGGGCCATTCAACCTTGGCGCAAGGGGTAACTGTAGCCCTAGTCCCTAGCCAATATTAACCCTACAATTTGATGTTTACCTACCTTACGCATACAGGTGTAATAGCTGGGATGGGAGACGTCCAGATTGGTATTGATGAGTTGAACCTGTTACTTGAGTACTAGTGCAAAGCAGACATTTTTCCCGCGTAATAGATATTTACAAGCTTTTCTCAATTCTCTTGGCACTTTGAGCTTTTCTTTAATAATACAGTGCGCCCACACACAACTGCCGTGCTGTATATGCCCTGCAAAGCTGCTGTCCAAAGGGACACAACTAATTACACCCCCGTAGTGATGGGTAACATCCGATTAGCATACAAACATCTGGAATTCATCCAAGCGAAGCTTCATGATTGCGTAGTAGTAGTAGTAGTGTGTTTAAAATTCCGGACAAGCCACCACTCTCATCCCTATTCTTGCAATTTCTGGCGTCATTTTCAGCCTGATCTATTCTTGAAATTCAGGCCCTCACAAGTCGCTTGCGCCATCATATATTAGTTCGTTGTGGTTAAACCATCCTCTATTTCTCTTGCACTTAGCAGCATAGAAGTGCTGCTCTCTGCCGGCTTGACCTAACCCTAACTCCAAGACATAAACCCTATAACCCACTATAGAACTACTAGCCTCATAACCGTAACCCCATAGCTGCTCTAACCTCATAACCCTAATCCCGTAACCCAAACCTTATACCCCCAAGCCCATAACCCTAGCCCTAACCCCCTATAGCCCTAACCCTATAACCCTAGACGTAACCCTAGCCCTATAACCCTAACCTCATAATCCTAATCTCATAACCCTAACCCTAATAAGGCAATGGCATCAGCCCCGTCTATATATTGCCCTTGAAATGCTGGAACGCCCCGAGAAATTCTTGAAACGAGAGATCTGAATCCGTTATTCACACATATATTTATATTTTCTCAGCGGCTAGGGAATTTCCTATTATTGGCTGCTATTGGTTTCTGGCTTCCTCATTACTACAGTCAGTTCTGGCACCCAGTTGAAGTAGAGTATATGTGTTTGTTTGTTTTTGATCATTCTGTAAACTCGTCGTCTGGTAGTGTCAGAGGGCCTGCATGGTGTCCACTGTAGTGCACCCTTCCTTCGTAGACAATACAGTGTACACATTGAAATGTCATCGAGGTCATCTCCACAGTCAGAAATCAGCTTTAGTATTGAGCCCCCAGGGAAAAACAACATCGATTGTGATGAACGGAAAGAGGAGCCTTCCTTATCCCCCATCGCCAACCGTCTTGCTGCGGACTTGATCCCCTCTATGAACGAGGTTGATAATGGTGGAGGAAAAGGCGAGGTACGACACAAGTTCCAAAATATTGCAGTACGTTTCGTTTAGATGAGGTGATATAATTTGGTGTATTGTATGATGGTAGGGTTATGTAAGCAGTTGCAGATGGTCTGTTGGGAAGATTTGACCAAATACATTTGCATTCACATTTTTTGCAACGGAGTATGGGGTTTTATACTACTTTGAGTATGTTTTCTACTGAAGATGTTTTTCCCTCCAACCGATCCTGGTTGTGAAGGGTACGGAGCGTGAAGTAGAAGACATACTATATCAAATCCATTACTTAGCCACTCCCCCTAAGGTACCTACACCACCACTCATTACTAATTAATAAGTAACAGTCATTTGTGTTGGTGATTTTTTGGCCTATCAGTCATATTTGAACCCGCTAACTTACTTCCATGATCCAACTTACGTGAAGAGGAACAGCGTTGAAACCCCAATCCACTCTTCTCCTACCAATGCCCAACCCAGCGGTAAGCGATATATAAACCTTGCATTAGTTGCACGTGTAGCTTGCATATAGCATCAGACGGTAATGAAACCACCACCACCACCACCAGGAAAATTATCTGCAGAAGAAGAATCTGCTGCAGAGGAAGCCAAGAGCAAACTTCAATGCTTGATGAAAGTACGAATGGCCACATGTGTTTATTCTGATTATTGATACCTGTTTGTCTGTCCCTGATGTGCTTCACCTATGTGGTGTTTGCCCTGAAAACCATGTTGCGCTTGTTGCATTGAAAACGGAACATTGCTACTATTTAGGTTGAGGCTATGGTCAATAAGAGAAGATCCTGCTTTAGCTACTTGAAAAAGGAAAGAGCATGCAACAGCAGAATATATGTTTAACTAGCCCCTTCCCACCATCAGCTGTAAATGACCCATCTTATATGTATTTCTTACCTGGTATATATTTATAGATCTTGGCTGGTAACGTCTTCTGGTTGAACTGTGTCCTTCTGAAGCGCGAGGATCTGGAGCTGTAAGAATAGCTGTCTGTTGTGTACATTGCAAGCTCCTTAGTAGACACATTGTTGAATGTTGTGTTTGAGTTTGCTCTGGTTCATGTTTTCAGAGGTAGCACCCTTGTTTCAATTTCAACCGAAGGTACGCGGGGGCAGAGGATAAGTCAAGGCAGCAACACGTGCTGAAGCTTTTCTACCTGGTGTGTGTGGCATGGCGGCGCTTTATTATTATATCTGTAGCACCAGTCGTCACCACCTTGCCGTCCCTTGTTGTATCAATAAATACTGAGATTGAATTTCCCTTGTAGGGCATATCATTAGCACACGTGCTGCAACAGGTATCAGGGGCAGGGTCATTAGTGCGTTCAGTACTGCAACTGATGGAGGTAAGTTTGCTCTCTTCCCGTATTTTTTTCTCGTGAACCCAGGTGATGGCCCACCCACCTGCCCCAGTTGATGATCTACAGCAGTATTGATCTCAGCTACTACTTGGAATAGGAATGGGAGTATCACTTTTCCAGTGGAACAAATCAGTCAATCAGGGGTATGATGGCCAAGGTAAATAGTAGGTTGCAGTGTTAACCCCTATCCCTAATTCTAACACGAACAATAAAAGTGAATTTTTGATTTGCGCCGTCGTTCTTGTGATTTAATTTATCATGATTCATTTTGTTTTCTTGAGAAATAACCTAACGACTACTACTAAATGTATTTTATCTATCCTTACTGCTGGTTTCTCTCCACCCGAAGAATACAGAACAATTTTTCCCTTTTCTGTATTCTGGAGAATCAACCAGTCTCGATCGAGAATTCCTGGATGAGCCAATCATTCCCAAGCTGCACAAGTTCTGGTAGGCTGTAATGACCCTTAGGCTCTTGCGTTTCATTATTTACGACATTGATATATATATATATATGTGTGTATGTCTTATCTTCTCACGTTTGTACTGGTACAAAAGCAACGTTATCATCTATGGCTACCTCCTCACCCCATCTGGTAAGTGTTTTGTGACCTTAAGGTGGTATGAAGTTACTACGTTGTTTATTGTCACCACAGCTACTCTCACGCGATTCTTCTTAAAACGGACGGTCGTCTCAGTGCCAATTGAACTCGATTACATTGAAGTCATGCTCTCCCTCTGTGATGTCATATGGTATGTATGCTTCTGGGCAAAGCGAACAGGGAGGTGGTGCTGACGGTACAGGGTTCTTTATTGTCTGCAGTTATTTTCCCAATGGTGTTTTTAGGTCTTTATGACCTTAATGGGTTGCATTGTTTGAATTTGAAATGAGGCATCAGGGGTGAAAGCGCTTGGTTACGACGAGTCAGTCACCTTAGTTGTTGCCTTGTTTATGAATTAGCATTACCGCATTTTTTTGGTTTTTTTTTTTACCAACCTTGAGTACCACCACCTCCGCATGCACTCTTACCCTCTCCTAAAACGAAATTGTGACAGTATGATCTACAGTAAGTTTATGGACGAAGAATGCTGCAGTAGTATTCATGTGTTTGATGCAGTGGTCAAAGTAGATGTTAAGATCAAGCACCATGTTCTTAATGTCACAGCAAAATGGTTTACTTCCTTATCAACTGACATTGTGAACAAAGAGCTACGGGCATTGAAAAAATAGACTTATATAATATACGAACGAGTGCATGAGAGATGCTTGATAGCAGTAGATAGATAGATACTACTCGGTCAGTTGTGCTCCAATGAGGAAAATAACTACTAAAAATCAACAGCACTGTCTGTCATTACAATGTGCTATGGTTCTCTGATTAGAATAATGTGAGACAGAATTCTCATTTTCACCTAACACGAGCAGCAGCTATTTATATTGCACACACAACACATACGTCTGAAATACAATGCCATGGCTATTGGCCTATCATTAAAACTGGATAAGCTTCCTCTAACCTTCTTTATCGAAGGGCAACATTATATCTTGTCCGTAGTGTAAATTGAAGATGTGCGAGGCTCAGACTTTGCCCAGCGCTAAACACTATCAACACGGATTCAAGGGGTCATTACCACCACAATAATACCCCAGCCACCTTGTATTTTTTCATCTCCAGCGTGGGTACGTGAAAGGCGCGACTACTAAACAATATGCAATATGATGGATCAAATAGCTGCGTAAGAGATAGCTGCTGCAATGTGTTCTGCGTGCTCTTGGGCAATATTTAGCCGCCAGCTGCAGTCCCCCAACCTCTCCTTCCTAATGCCTTTCTTTTCTTCCATAATTAATGCCTAACGGTCACTCTGGCACCTGAACATTATTTCACAGCAACAGTGAAATGAGTGATAATATCAAACGCGTTGTACGTATGCATGAGGAGAACTGTAGTATTAGTAGTACTATTGGGCTACGTACGGACGTACTACTTACATCATGACATCATGGCCTTTTCCCCCACATTTACAGCAATACACCTATATAGATATACATTACACATGTTGGATGTGTAAGACACTCTTTAAGGCATGTGGAAAAGAGATTTGGGACATTACTACAATGAAGAAATCATCAGTAGCTGCTAAAGAAAAAACATGGAGAAAGGTTTAAAGCCGCCAGTGCAATAGTGGTGGTGTATCCACAGTTTAAGACTCAGGCAAAAGGAACAGCATCAGCAGCTCAACAGTCAGTGAGAGATACAGCAGCTTACCTCTGTTTTGACATTTGCACGATAGGCCTGCAAGAATGGACCGGGTAAGGCGGGAGGTTTTGAACGGCGCAAAACAGCCTCTGCAGGATTGTAAGGACGATAACAACTAGAGATACTACTACCATGCAGCATAAATGTCCTTCCTGTCCACAAGCCATGCACCTAGCATTCGCTTCCACCTGAAAATTCAGAAACAGTTCATAGTAGCACACCACATGATGCGCGATTCGATTAGTACAACTACTCCATGTCTAGACGCGTGCTACAACCAGCACTGGGAAGGGAGGGGTTAGGAGTAGCCCGAACTGGTAGCAGCATATTTCACAGCTGCTGCTACAGCAAAAGCAAACAACACTATGTTCGTAGGGAGCACTCTCAAACATTTCGCGTACCATCAACCTCACGCATGTGCATTGCCATCCATCATGATCTCGGCCACCTGATCAGCACAACGGTTGTTGAGTCGCTGCCCAGGTGGAAATACAATAAAGACAGTGATGATACAACATACCACAAACAGTGCAGATTCGTCTAGCGTTAACATACTTGGGGACGGGCTCTCTAAGGTTCATTTATACATATAATGAGATTTCCTCATCCTTCTGGCAATCAATACACCACCATTCACCCACCCACAAAAAATATATACACGAGAGTAGTCACGGTACACATACAACCATCACCATGTATGTAAGTATTTTATTATTATAAAACCATAATGTAATAAATTTAACAACCTGCAATCTCGTGCCCAATGGCCAGGCTCCAAACACCTGAAGCATGTTACAGTCTGCGATGCGGCGAGAAGGAACAAAACATGAGATCCAGGATTTAGAGGCATTAGTAGCAAACTGACTAAGCAGGCAGGCACAACAATGTTAGTCTTCGATTGGTTGAGCTGTAGTAGTCTGAGCATACACATAGCAAAAAGAGCTAAGTCAGAGTGCAGAATTGTTTTTACATTTGGGCACTCTCTGTCAGAGTGTGACGGACGGGCACAAATACTGCAGCGTTTCTCAAGTGGACAGTGAGCAATGAAATGACCCGGCTGAAAGATTGGGGAAAGAGAAGGAGTAAGTAAGTTGGGTAAGAGAGAGTCAACGATCGGATCGGCTAGTGTGGTACCACTTACTTGTCTACAGTTTAAGCAGACAGGTCCACTCTTTTTAACCTGGAACAATAACAATATATAATATATTTTCGTTTAATGCAACAGGAAGTCAAAGTTGCTGCCATCAATATACAGGGGTTTTCATTGGATAAGCAGCAGTACTCACAGAGTCTGGGTCAACATAGTAACGGTC
>PJEL010003974.1_pt1 | contig 12387 bp, 1 predicted proteins | sample 1853271 | NCBI WGS metagenome assembly PJEL01 (sample SAMN08108733, study PRJNA415343) | Invertebrate metagenome, whole genome shotgun sequencing project. | host: Globobulimina | place: Sweden: Gullmar Fjord | collected 2015-08 | reverse complement strand
ATTTCATCTGGGATCATCATGCCCTCGTCTATCATGAGACCTTTCAGAGGTAGGTTAGAAAATGCTCGAATCCTGGAACAGTCGTAGCTACGAAACATCATAAACATTACCCAACCACAGTGAACAACAATAAATGATTAGGGTAAAATTAGATGTCAGTTGTAGCAGTCAGCCTGACCTCGCACCAGGGATAGCTCAGCTTTGCGTGCGGGGCTCATCAGCAACTTGCAAACGCCATCGGACGACAGGTAAAGGTAGGAGTGAATAGTGTTGCCCCCACAGTTACTGGCAGAAATTCCCGTCGGCCCCAAAATCGGCCAGTGATGCTCCTGTGAACAAAGATGTAAATTCCAGGCCTTCAGCAGATCGCTCTTTCCAAAACCAGCAGGCGCCACCAAAGCAACACAGATTGCCTGGTTTGCAAGATCTCTAGCCTTCAATTCAAGAAAAGCCAGGTGCTGTGAAGGAGGGCTGCGTACAGGGCTGAACTCCTTCCATGCTTTGTAGCATCCGGCTTCATCATCCCAATACGACTGCAGCCTGGCTTCAACTTCCCGAAGCTGGTGTGCACACTCAGCTGAAGAAAGCTTTTTGACGCCATGCAATCTGCCGTGCGCGCCTTCTTTGCCTGCAATGTCCTGGTCAGCTCCACTGCGCGCTCGCACGAACAGTACAAGTTCTTCGAACTTGGCCGCAGAAAGGAGATCTTGCTCTTTGAGGTCATCCAACATTCTGATGATTCGGCCAGGATAGACAGCTTGGTCAAGCATGTGCAAGACGCAAACGTCAACATCGTGCCCTTGCATGTTGTAGAGGTCTCCTGGTTTCCACATGAAGTTGTAATGAGCAAGTGCGTTATCATCATTCGCAGGTCGACACAAGCATCTATGCCAACCAGACGCCTTGGCGCATAGAAAACATTTTTGCACTGCTTCCTTCTTGCAGCATAGACAGCAAGAAGAAGACACTTGCAGTGCCTTCTCAAGGAAAATGCAGACAGCCTCGAACGAAAAGCAGTCACCTGCTGCACAGTCGTTATCTGGTTCACCATGAAGTTTTGCCTCCTTGCTCAAGTAAGTGTTTTTGATCCATGCAACCTGTAAGCCTTCGCCTTCTAGAGCTTTCATCCAAGGGTTGGTTTCCAAGAATACACCCGTGGACGCAGCACACATCCAGGAAGCCAAGGGTCTGCGTGACACATCAACACAAGCAGGGAGAAAGGTAACAAGAACATGGTCTTTGAGCATACAGTATTCAGGGCTACGAGGCTTCTTGACACAAGTCCACGCCAAGTGTTGGAACAGCCTTTGTTCAAAATGGAGAGATCGAGCAGGGATGCCATCTCGATCTGGCTCAAGCGAAAGGTCAAAGGTCTCATACCTGCCGAACTTCATGCTGCCATTGCGCAAGCGCCGCCAGATGTTATTTGCGATGCTGCCATCTCCTATGAGGAGGCGTTCTCCAGGCAACAACTCAGTCAGGACAGTATCGTGAAGTGTATGATCTGGCTCGTCTGGCACGTCGTCCCATACCCAGCGGTTTAATCTTTCAGCGTGAACTCGAGGAGCCGCTTTCAACTTTGACCGCTTCATGTCATCCTCCTGCTCGTCCTCCTCTCCTTTAGCCTCCGTTTCATCTGAGTCTTTTCCAAAGTATCTCACCATTTTGGACGCAGTGCAAAAAAGAAGGCTGGCTAGAAGTTCGTTTGGAAGGACTTGGCGTGTGTAGCCATCACGCACCGCCTCCATGTTCACGAAAGGAACCCTTTGCACGAATCTGCGCCAGAGCCCCTGAGACGGAACATCCTCATCCAAAGGATTCCAAGAGGGAAGTATCAGTGGCATTTCACCGTTCGAGCATTCTGTCACAGGATCGCCTAACACAAAAGCACTGGCAGATGAAAGGGAGACCATCTGCAGCTGAAGAAAGTTCAACACTGAATCGTCTGTATCTCCTTGAGCCTTCACTTTGACTGCTGGTTCAGGCTTTGTCTCGTACTTGATCGAATATGACAGACTGTTGCTGGTAGCTTCCGGTGAATGCTCATTGATTTGCACATTCATCAAAGTATCAGCAAGCACCTGAAGACTTGTAGTCTTGTTGTAGGCGTCGTCAGGCAAATTTCGCCTCACAGGAACCCAACGATTCGTGTTCTCGTCATGGTAGGGCCTCTCGACAACAACTGGACATGGCAAGCAATATTTGCACTTATCGCTCCAAGACTGTCGACAATAGCCGAGCTTGCACACATGGGGAACCACTTCTGTCTGCAAACGTCGTACGTAGTAAGCAGCATACAAATCTTGTAATGTCATAGGTAAATCTAGAGATACAGTCTGTGCAGCATGTAAAGAAGAAGCCAAGGTGCGAGCCCTCTCCAGTAAGGATCCTTCGCACAGAACCTCTGGCACGTCTCCAGCCTGGCCTTGCATCCTGCTATCGTTCCAGAATTTTTCCTCCAATTGGGATATAGTATCTTCTAACGACGCACCTGCTAAATCAGGAGGGCTCTCTGGCCCAAGAGTAATAGACCCCAACGGATACGGGCGCAAGAGCTCCGCAGTAACACTGCCAGTGTGTGTCTGCATATGCCGCTCATTGTTGCTACAAGAGGACGGCAAGCGACAGTGCACACCAGACCTCAGGCACCACCTGCTAACTACGTGACAACCCTTCAGATTGTGCTTGCGAACCTTCTTTTTTCCGCACCTCTCTGGAAATTCATTGTAATGGTCGTGGTTCCAACCTCTCTTTTGGGACTCTCGACGACGCATGATAAGCCGCATCCTACCCCGAAGAGCGTCATGACCTCTGCGATATGACCTGGACTCGAATTCTCGTCGTCTTCGTAAGTAATCTGCAGTTTGAATAGCAGCATGACGAGTCACGTTGTATGCTTGTTTGACATTAGCCGGCAAACCACCCGTGAGATAAGCCACGGTATGTTCTGGATCTGGCAAACTGAGCGGGCCATTCACCACATGCGCAACAATAGTACTGGTGCGTATATTAGCAACAACGGTTGTCATAGCAGACGGAGAGCCCATGTTGCCAGGTCGAGCAATCTCAAGCCAATCTTTCCGAGTCTTCGTAAGAGCTTGGTTCGACTCTGGAATGAGGTGGCCCACCCGGCGTGAGTAATTGCGAAAGCTATAATCTTCTCTTTTCGACAACTGCACATCCTGACCTGGTGTCTTGCGCGCAACCGACTTCTGTGATGCGGTAGGTCCGGGAGTCAGTGCAGAGAGCAGCTGACTAGAAATCTCGTGTGGCTGTGCGGGAGAAGAATCAGCTCCCTGGCTCTTCTTTCCGTGGAAGTCACTCAGAAGTCTCCATTTATACTCGGATTCCCTCTGAAAGAACATCCATTGTGGATCTTTGTCGTCCAGAAACTCCCCATCTAGAGACCAGAACCGAGCACGACGAAAAGTATTTCTGGAAGTTACACAATCTAGTGTGCTTCGGTATGAGCCTGTTCCCCACTTATGCTGCTGCACCCAGACCTTGGCGTCTAAATGCGGGTCACGCACGCTAATGTCAGTGAAAGATCCAAACTCTCTGAAAGGGGCCGGCACTTGCTGAATTGGCTTGCCGTGCTGGTCGAGGAGGTCGCTCATGTGCGTGTCCCTCCACGCTTTAGGGAGAGAGCTCCTGAGCTCAGAACAATAAACAGCTTCTGCAGCTGCTCGCATATGCCTGTAGGTACCTTGAGGTGCCTTCAGGTCGTCCAAAGGAACAAAGGCTCCGACTGCTTCCTCACCCAGACAATCTCGAATTCTACGGTTGTCAACAGTCTCCGTGTCGTCTGACATCGTTCCTAGTAAACGGCCTTCACTAGCAAGCGTCCTACAAAACTCATGGCACTCAGTTGCACTGGACAAAGCACTTGCGTAGCCGTGAAACCAAGGGTTGTTCTGGCGCAGCCAAGGAAGTGAGTTTCTCAACATGTCCACTTCGTTGTCCTTCAGGCGCAACTTATCCTTCTCGAACGCAGGTGAGCACACCAAACTAGATAGCATTCCTCTGGCTTTGTCCTGTCGTTGCGTCAAGGGTCGCAAGACCAACTCGCCACTTTGATGTGGCATTGTGCTCACAAACGGACCCCTGCCGATTTTGCGATGCTCGGAGAAACAACCATGAGGTCTGCAAATAGAAATGCAAGCACGAGCATCTCCCGATGTGATAAGACTCAAATCAGGTACAGCCGGCACGTCTTGCATGAGGTCAGGTTGTTCTCTGGGCACAAGATCCGCCTTAGAATTTTCTTGGAGTGTCCATACCTTCGTTACTCCAGCAGCGTCCTGGAAATATTTCAGCGGTACAGGCGTCCCCCAAGGACACGCATGAGGAGGAGGAAACCAAGCCTTTTCCATACTATGAAGCTCTTCTCGAGCACTTTCAATAGCCAGCACGTGCTTTCTATGGTGTTTGCTGCCCTGTGGGTCTTCTTTCTTTATCAACCCAACGAAGTCCGCATACTTGCGATGCCATTGCAAAGCCGCATCAGGGACAGGCAGAGAATGATGCTCAGGATAAGCTTGCTTCAAGAAAGGATACAGATGCACGTAGGCTAAGTCGACATGCCATCTTGTATAAATACCCTCCAGCTTATTTCGCATGGGAACGCGCTCGAGTTGTGTACGCTTGTTGTCAGGACCAGCAGAGGGACTCCAGTAGTAGAAACAAGTTCTGCAGAACCACCAGGGTTTGGATTCATCTAACACCTCGCCAGGTCGCCTTGGCAGGTCATCCTTCTCGTTACGACCTGCATGCTTAAAATGCAGCCAAGGGGCTGAAGCCCATCCATGACGAAGTTTTAAAGTTCGAGCCGTTTGGTCCCATTCAAAGACGGAAGGAATGGCATCAGCTATCCTTTTTTTAGACCACAACAGGAGAAAAAGAGGCATGGCAGCCCATGAACACAATTTACGCCTCTCTTGGCAAGGTGCTCCGGGCACGCCGATCTCTTTAGGATTTTGCGCATTTCTAGTCTTGGAGTTCAGGAGCTGGCCACACATACAGCAGAGATGATCCACCAAGGGTTTCTTGCTGAGTTCGTGCTCGTCATAGACCAGGCGTCCGAAAGCACGAATCTCCATCGTGTTGTGATTGCACACCATGGACGTCCACTGCGCTGAAGCTGGAGGCATGCGGAACCATCGTTCAGTCATTTCAAGCCAAGCAGTAGTTGCAAAAATTGACAAAACCTTGAATTTGACACCTCTGGCCTGAGGATCTTCTGACTTGTTGCCTAAGATTATGGAAGCTGCGGTGTTGACTGCCCACTTCGAGAAAACATCTGCTTCTTGTTCTACCAGCCAAGTGACCACTCCCAAAGTCTCTTGGTGTTGAGTAAGGGTGGTCTCCTGCTCTCCAGAGGAACCCTCCAAGTATGGGGCAACATAAGCACGAAGTCTTTGCAGTTCTCGCCACAGGCCTCTGCTAGCAGCAACTGTGACAGACTTGCACCCATGTTGGTCCAGTTCATGAAGAAGCACACTACTTAGAGGCAAAGACTCGTGACGCTGCTCCAAATCTGTGTTCTCCATGGCGCCAGAACCGGCATGGCTAGCAAGATGCGGTGCACTGCCAGCAACGGTTGTTTCAGGACGCTTGTTGTAGCGAAAGTGTTTCATGAGCACATTCAGGTAATCGTGCACTAGCACGGTGAGGCCACGCCGACCTGCGATGCAAAGCCCTTCCAGGGAATTCGGGGCGAGTCGTTGCGTGCGAAGTGGATCTCGAGGTCGCCTGTTCTCCCGAATCAACCTAGGATTTAAGCTCATCAAGTCATGAAGCCCCATCTGGAGATTTTCGGCGGCCAAAGTTTGGGATTTGTCCGTCATCGTCTCTGGCACCTTCCCACTAGCAGACCTCGCAGTAGGTATCTGACGCACGTCGGCAGGCAAGAGAATTGGAGGCAGGGAACGCATTCGTGCGAGGGCCCACTGGGTTGTGCTCAATTGCTCCACAACATCGCTCCAGACTTCCTTGAAGAAGCCATGTGAAGTAGCCGGAAAGAGTTTGAAGACTTCTTGCATGCTGGGTACCTCGGCGCCGTCTCGCTGACACATGCGAACTGCCTTCTGCAACTTACCCAGAGTCGGTTGGGCTCGCATGACCTGCATGTGCAGGTTGTAGTAACTCGTCTGGAGCTGTCTAGGCTCCCCGGAAGCAACAGCTTCGAAAAAAGCCTGGCTGTGGAAGATAGCTCTTGGAATCTCTTTGTCATGGACAGTGCCGTCATCTTCAATGCGACCAACATATTTCATACCAGCTGTCATCCCCAAACTCTCGTAGTCGTGCAACAGAACAGGACGGGCCGCCTGTTCAGGGCGCTTCTGCCACATCTTCCAGTCTTTACAAGAAAAGTAGGTACGCGAAAGCATGCCATACTCGTCTGAAAGAGCTTCTACGTTCGGCGACAACAGGAGGCAGGGGTTCTCGAGGAAACGATGAAAATCAGACAAAGGCGTGTTGAACCACCTCTGCTGACATCTTGCGATAGTCTTCAGACTTCGCAGCTCTGGCAACAACAATGGCTCTGCAACTACATCCTGTCTCACGTCTCCCACTTCGAGCGACATGTCCAAAAGGGCCAGGAACAACTGCTCCTTGGAAGCTACGATCATGTCCACATGGTTCTGCAAAGATACATACCGCCAATAGGTTGGGCGACGCCTGACCGGCAAGTGACTTGGATGGTAAGGAACACTTTGTGGAGAGCTCTGAAAGGAGCTCGCAGCACCTGTGCAGTTGAGGAAAGGACCCGCGTACTGCATGCGAAGCACGGCGCCGAAGGCCTGAAGCTCCACGGCGCTATCCGGAGGCGCACCTTCCAAGCTCAAGTGACTCCTGAGTTTGAGTCCACCGCTGCGATGGTCGCTGATAAAAAACTGTTGCATTTTGTGTGCTTCCCAATCTTGGCCGTCTGGTCGTCGCAGAAGGACGTATGTTGGGAGATATTCGAAGGCGTCAGTGCTCTGATTGTTATCGGGCATCTCTGCGAGTGCGCTGCAGATATGCTCTCTGATGGCTTTAGCAACACTTCTGATTTGCGTCTCTTTCAGTGCAACCAAAGCAGCAGTCTCCCCACCTGTGAAACCTGGCGTGAACTTGAAGCTGACGAAGGGGCTGATCTGTTCCAAAACCGCATCGAACTTGGGACGCAAGAACCTATACTCCAAGGAACTGCGCTCGCACCATGTGATGATTTCTTCAAGAACACACGGCCCACATTTCACAAAACGTTCGCCTTCAAGACGCTTCCTGCAGCACTGTCCGGCGTGTAGGTTACAGCTAGGACAAGGACTCCCCGCGACACAACAGCGACACAACTTTGCTCGGGAATATCTCTGTCCACTTGCATAGCTGAGGCAGCTGGCACAAAGAAGTGCCTGGGCGTCTCTCTGCACTGTGTTCGTGCACATGTTCTCACAGGAACATCCGGGTTCCGCACACTCACACAGACGCTTATGGAATGTGTTTTCACGCCCCAGGAGATCCCAGCGGTGTCGCTTTGCTTCCTTGAGCACTGCGAGCTCAAGGTCTGCTTCCACTTCCTTGTCTGTCCTGTGGGCGTCTAGCACCTTTGTCTTAATGCCCCATCCATGTGCAATTCTTCGCAGGAGATCTTGCTTCTTCCTGCTTCCTTTGGTCAAAAGTACTGTTACCGCAGACTTTAACCGGAGAGCCCACGACACCTTGCAGGTTGGGGAAACTGCGTGCAGAGCTCTCCGAACATCATCGATTGTGTGAATCCTCATATCCGAGGGACCACTATCCAGAACGCTAGAGCTGCTCGCCTGCAATACAGCGCCAGCCTTCTCCAGAACTTTTGTTTTCAAAATCGCAGCTATGGCATCATTTCCCAAATGTTTGGAAGAACCTTTTTCCTTTACAGGAATCTCAAATAGAAGACAAGCGTCTCGCAAACACTGTTTGCGCTCCCGAGAAGGAGGCATCATCAAAGCCGCTGTAGCAGTTCGCAATCGGACCAAGTCCTTTTTTTCACGATGTTTGGGTTTCACAGGCATAGCTGCCACCACTTCCTCCAAAGTCTGAAACCTATGTTCTTTGATGACACTTGGACATGACACTTCTGATGAGCACTTTGCTTCTACCTGGCTGCTGTTATTTTTCATTACATCATTCGGAGAAGCTTCCTCTAGCAAGGCATCCCAAGCCTGGCTCAGTCCATCGCTTGTTCCTAAGGCAGAGACATCCTCATGTGGAAAACGTTCTTCTTGGAAGTCCTCGAAGAAATTTTCCCAGGGCGCTGCATCTGCAGATTTCGCCGGCTGTGCTGAGCTACTCCTAGCGGAATCACCCAAACTCTTCAACAGGCTGTCTGAACGAGACTCCTCGAAGCAACGCACACGAGCCTTCCAGTCTTGGAGAACTGAAGCACAAAAGTCCTGGAACAGTGGACTCGACGAGTCTTCGATACGCCAGGTATTTACAAAACGTAGTTGGCCTTGCACAGCAGCGAACACACCAGCATCGTCACCACACTGCTCATACAAGGCCATCACCTGCTGCCACGCTGTTGCAGGGACTGATGGAAGATCTTCCTGCAGCTGTCGCCACCTCAGGGGGAGCACGGAAAATGCCTGATGCCTTTCGTATGCGAACGTCTGATCTGTCTTTGTGAAACACAGAACTTCGCACAGCCCGCCTTTCAATTCCTCCAATAAGACTTCTTGGTGCGTTGCAGGCACTCGCAAGAAGGACAGGGCAGGAGCGGCTCGCTCGGGAGAAGAAAATCTTTGGAAGAGGAAGGCGCTTTCATCACGCAACCAAACCTCTGACTCACTAACGGAGGAACAGTTTAATTGTCCGCTAGCCATGGGTCTGTAACCTACACACACTAGCAAGACATTGCGCACAGTAGGTGCGTATGCCTCGTAGCCAAGCTTCTGCAACTCCAGCACAGGTGCACTTTTAGGGCCGGAGGCAAATGTACGGGCAATGCAGACATCAGTGGAGAAAGACTCAAGACGCGTAAAACCATCCTTCAAAATTGTCACGACGTACTCATCCACGTGGTTCAAGCATCCAAATGACAAGCCTCTGTAAACCACCGGTGCTGCTGCAAGGAGCGGTAGACAGTCATAAACTTCCTTAACCATCCTATAAGGGATTGCCCTGAAAGCATTCCACGCCAACTGAATTTGGCTCATGTCTTCCCGCGTCAAAGACACAGACGAGCAAGTTTGTTTTGGATACATACCGTTGGCGCAAAGATTTCGGAACCTTCCTTTCCTTCCTTGCACCAATGCAGCAAACCAAACAGAATCTGCACCAAAATACCATTGAAGCGACCTCATCAACGCATCCACTTCCTGCTGCGGTCGTGCAGGGAATAGCTCCTGCAATGTTTTCCGAACACAGGAAGGAGAAGAAGCTGCACCGCATGCTTGGTCGCAATGCGCGTAATCGCACCTCGGCAACCTCAGCCTCTTCGGTTGCTCAACACAACTTCGAAATGCAGCCCAGCACTCTGGAGTGGCGTAGCCCACTTCCGGAAGAATGGATCGGAAATTCAGAGCCGTGAGCAGGGACGCGCAAGCAACACGAGCTTCAGGAAGCGGACAGTCTAATGAGCGCACCAGGCAAGACTGACCAAGGAGCTCCCGCATAGCAGTTTGCACCGAATCACGAGCAACCCACGGTGTGGGAGTAGAACCGCAAGAAACTGTGCAGTAGTGCTCGTAGACACGGTGCTCATTCCAATGTAAGAGTAACGTATCCACCTCTCCTGCAAGAAGTAAATCCGCAACCTCGTTCAGAGACGCCAGCGGAGTCCTGGAAGGCAACAAGACATGTTCTAAGTTGTTGGAAATGTCCAGTTTAATTGCAGAAGCCTGTGTTGCCTCCAGTAAGGCCAAGAGTTCCCAAACGTCACCGTAGCGACGGTCAGGCAGCACTCGCTGACCAAGCAGCAAGCCTTCGTACTTATCCATGATAGCTATCTCAAAGGAAGTTCTGCGGTCCAAGTCCTGTGCAGTCTCATCTTGTCTCAGGAGCTCTTTGATGCGTTGCACACGCACAGCTTCTGTCTCACCGAACGGATATTCAGTGTGGGTTAGGAGATACCGCTTGCTAGACGCTTCCAGAGCACACGCGAACAGACGCTGCGCTACCTTCTTCGAGGTGCCGAGGTTGGCCATTGCTGCTGCGACGTAAAAGAAACAGTATCCGTCAGCTTGCGTGAGCACAGGTGATAAGAACATGGAACTCTGTCTCGACTGCAAGATGGAGTTTAATGGGCGCAGGAAGTCTCTAGCTTCCTGGTATCTAGCCTTCGTACTTTCGTCAAGTGCCACAGAAAAGCCGTAGGAATCATCTTCCTCGCGTGAGTGGAAAGCAGGCATCCAGTCAGATGCTGTCAATAACGTAACATCAGAAGCACGACCAGGGCTCGCCATGACTCCCTACTGATTCGCAGTCCGTGCAGAGAGCAGCGGCCGGCAAATAAGAACAATGCAGTAAACACAAAGCTCTTTAGTCGAAAACCACTTATGATATGAATGCAGGACATCACATACATTCTTCAATACGTACGCCTATAAGAATGGATCTGAAGCTGCATATTTTGTTCGTTGTGAAGCTACTTGATGCGACTGAAAGGCCAGCAACACCAAGTGTACCATGACAGAGCCAGAAAACATTAGCAACAGCTGCTAGGTTTGGATCCACAAGGTAGTATCGCATTTATTGGTTTGTAGGGTTTGGCGTCGCGGCGCGACTACAACCAATCCTAAGCGTCCAAAGAGCTCAAACATTGCAGGCCCCAAGTAAGGTCTACCACAAGCCGCTAGGAGAATGATTTGCAAGACACAAGCCGCTACCGGAACAACTTACAAGTAGGAAGAGGCAGTGTAGACCGCTCCAGAATCTAAGGAAGACCAAGCAAAAAAATCTACAAGGTAGTTTCGCTTTCTTGGATTGAAACGTTAATGCTTTCTTGGAATACGAATGCCTTTGTGTCTCCATATACCGTGAGCGTGGTTTGAATGATGTGGAAATGGCATGCTTGAAATGTGACATAATGGACCGTGTCATTGTGATGTTCATGAACAGCTACACTCAAACCCTGTTGAGGGGAAAATGCCCAGGAGCCAGGCGATGGCAATTCTACTTGTGGTACTGGCAAGCTGTGTACGTTACAAAGGTAAAAGTACTTCTGACATAATCGTTGTGCAAGTTTGTCTAAAGTGTTGTGGATGCTGTTCTGTGCAATAACAATGGACACTGCGAACAGAATCAGGGACTTCAGAGAATAAAAAAGGCAACTGTGAAATCCGCTTCACGAAAGTACCCCTGCAATTGACAGAGATACCCAGAATGCAGATGGCGATCTCCAAAAAAAAATCAAATGCTTCAAGCGAATGTGCAACCTGTAGTAAGTAGTAGTAGTGGTAGTGCTGGTAGTGCCGGTGGTACCTCGTAGTGCCAGTTGAAAGTACAACCAGAATTATGTACGCCGCGAAGCACTATGTATCAACATTCACAAGCATGCCATAATTGCTAGTTTGTTGAAAAAGCAGTTCAAACAGTTTCGCAGGTAGCGCTCATTCTTTATCACATTCATGCATTCGTTTTTTAACGTGGCATGCAGCTCAAGCAATGTCGATATACAACACGCCGATCTGACTCCAAAACCGCATTGCAAGCAACGCGACCTGATTTCCATCTAATTTCTTTTTAAAGCAGTTATCTTGTTGGCCAAGCCCTGCACTAGTTAATATAAACACTACCGTAAAGACTGCTCTACCTCTATTCAAGTAAAAGACACAGTGGCAATCCCAAATTCCAGAACTACTTTTCGAGTCCACGTAGGCTTCCAAAAGCTTGACCAGATTTGTTCGATGGGGCGTAGGAGTAGAACTGATGGTGGCAGGAGTATATAGTGATTATATGATAGATAATCGCAAATTGGTGATGCCACAACAACTGCACTGCTAACTGTTGCGTTTCCCCATTCTGCTATAACCGCCTCAACACGCGCCTTAAGAATTGCATCGCCTGTTGTTGCCCCAGTATTAATTGTAGGGTTAGCATAAACAACATTATCTGGTGCAGCTCCAGTAGATAATTCGTCAGCTCCAGAATCACCAGTTTTTGGAGACCATTTGTCAGTAGCTGTATTCCATCCACTCATTCCCCATTTTAGAGCCTGAGTCTCTGGGTATCCATACAGTCTTAAAAGAGAAGTTGCAAAACAAGCAGTTTGTCCTGTGTAACAAACCATCATAAAAGGTTTTGTTGCATCCATACCAGCAGCAGCATCTAAAACACCTGTAAGTGTACTATTAACAGCTCCTGTAATATGACCAGTATTGTAGGCATCTTCACTTCTAATATCAATAAAATTATAAGTTG
>PJEL010003973.1_pt1 | contig 12388 bp, 12 predicted proteins | sample 1853271 | NCBI WGS metagenome assembly PJEL01 (sample SAMN08108733, study PRJNA415343) | Invertebrate metagenome, whole genome shotgun sequencing project. | host: Globobulimina | place: Sweden: Gullmar Fjord | collected 2015-08 | reverse complement strand
AGAGTGTTTTCTACTCGTAATGAAGAGCTTCAATAGGATCAAGTTTTGCAGCTTTCCATGCTGGATAAGCTCCAAATAACAATCCCATTAAAGTAGGAGTTGTAGGAGCCGGTGAAAATGTTTTGTGCCAAGAGAATTCGCCAGAAACGATTATTAGCCGCTCTTGTTGGACTTGTCGCTATCTTGCTTGTCACGCCGCCGGCCCTTGCAAGAACCCAAGCAGGGACTGTGGTCAAGGTGTTTAATCTTAAACATATATCGGTCATGGAGGCATCGAAGGCCGTAGACCCGATATTGTCGGAGCAAGGCAGTTACACTAGCGTACCGCGAAAATCAAGGCTCACCGTTCAGGATCGACCTGACATTGTCAAGGAGGTCGCTGCTGTGTTGGCCGAAATCGATCGTGTACCAGGTCAGTTCTGGCTCCAGGTCGATTTGCTCGAAGGCCGGGATGCGAGTCTTCCCAAGAAGCAACGCGCCGACGTCGATGCCCGGGTGCAGCAGATGTTCCATTTTGAGGCTTATCAAAGAATCGGTTTGACCCGGTTCGAGGGTACCATCGGGGAGCCGATGGTGGCTGATCTTGGTTCCGGATATCAGCTCAGTTTTGTGGTCACATTATTCAGTATGTCGGAGGAAGGTTTGTACCACATCCCCAATACTGACTCTCGACTCGTATTGCAGTCCGTGGTTTTGGAGCGCGCAGTGGCGAGTTCAAACAGTGCGTCGAAAATGCTCGAACTGATCAGGACCAGGGTTGTTTTGTCGGAGAGTCAAGAAGCTTTTATCGGCGTTGCAGGATCTGAGGAGAGTGAGTCAGGGGTTGTTCTGATTCTCAAATCCATGTCGACCGAGGAACGCTAAGTGCCCGAATTCAAGTGCCGGCTTGGCGCTCCAGACGGGACCGTCATCGAGGATTTGCGGCTCGGTTCGACCGAGGACGCCCTTCGTAGGGAACTTGAGAGTGAAGGTTTCCACGTTTTTGAGGTGGCGCGGACTCGTTCAGGGTTCAATCTTCCCTTCATCGGGCGCAAAGAGAAGGTGAGCGGCAAGGCCTTTTTGCTTTTTAATACCCAGTTAAGAACGCTGCTCCATGCTGGTTTGCCGTTGGCGCAATCGATGAACTTGCTCAAGGATCAGCAGGCCGAACCCCACTTTCGCGCGCTGTTGAACAAAGTTCACCAGCAGTTGACGACTGGTATCTCTCTTTCCGAGGCCTTTTTATCCCTCGGTGATGTTTTTCCGCGTCTGTATGGGAATTCGATCAAAGCCGGTGAACAATCAGGTGAACTCGAAGGCGTGCTCGCACGATACGTTGAATACCAACACCTAGTCGAATCGGTGCGCCGAAAAATTATTTCGGCGCTGACCTATCCGGCTGTGCTCGTTATGATGGCGATTATTCTGATTCTGATTCTGATGACCTTTGTAATTCCATCCTTCTCCGAGTTTTATGTGAATTTTGACTCTGAACTACCGCTGCCAACCCTTATCGTGATGGGACTCGCAAAATTCATGAAACAGCATCTCATCGCACTCGTGATTTCGGGTATCGTTCTGTTTTATGTGGTCAAGATGTATGCGGCGACTCCGCGAGGCCGGTCGCGGGTTGATCGTATCATGTTGGTTTTGCCGCTCATGGGCGGGCTGACGCAACTTTTTTCAATGTCTCAGTTTACCCGTTCGATGTCGGTACTACTCGCGGGCGGGACCCCGATGGTGCCTGCCATCGACACTGCGGCGACCTCAATTAATAATGTGCATATTTCTTCGATTGTACTCGGCTGTGTCCAAGAGGTTCGTGAAGGCCGGCCATTGTCGGATGCTCTCGATGACACCGGGCGCGTACCCGATCTTGCACTGGCGATGATGCGTGTTGGCGAAGCTACGGGTGCTTTGCCTGAGATGCTTAACCATACATCAGAGTTTTTCGACGAAGAAATCGAATTCAAATTGTCGCGGATCGTCACTCTGTTCGAACCGGCGATCCTGATCATCATGGGGATCATTGTGGCCGGTTTGCTGCTTGCCGTGTACTATCCCCTCCTTACGCTCGTGACGAAGATCTAGAGAGGAAGAAATGGCGACCGACCCAAACCTGAATCAATCCCTGGTGATGCTCGACGATGCGGTCGAGCCAGAGGAGCAGCAGGAACTCGACAAGGCTCGAGCCTTAGCCGAGGAACTCAACCTGCCCTTCGATCCCCTCGACGAGTTTCACGTTGATCCGGAGTTGTTCCGTACGATTCCGGTTGAGGTGATGCTGCGTTACCAGTTCTTGCCTCTTTGCGTCGCCGACGATGTTCTCGAAGTGATCATGGCGGATCCGTCGAATATCGTTGACGTCAACGAGGTCGAAATCGCGCTGACCAAGCCAATGAGAATCCGGGTCGGGCCGGCCAGTAGGATTAACGATATTCTTGAAAAGTCCGAGTCGACCCAAAGAGTGCTCGACGAAGCAACCGAGGGATTTCGCCTGCAATTGGTTCAAGAAGCTGAAGACGGTGAAGAAGTGCTGTCGATTGACAGTATTACGGCCGATCAAGCACCGATTATCAGGCTCGTCGATTCGATCCTTTTTAATGCTATTCAACGGCGCGCTTCAGATATCCACGTCGAGACCAGGGCTCGCGAGGTCGTGGTGAAGTACCGGATCGATGGTGTGCTCTATCAGGCGATGAAGTCAATTGACAAGCGCCACCATTCGACGATTATTTCTCGCATCAAGGTAATTTCGGAACTCGATATTGCCGAAAAACGCATTCCTCAGGATGGGCGTTTCAAAGTCCGCTTTTCCGGCCGAGCCATCGATTTCCGTGTGTCGATCATGCCGACCGTGCACGGCGAAGACGCTGTGGTTCGTATTCTCGACAAAGAATCGGCCAATGAGGATTTTAAGACCCTGAGCCTGAACGTGCTCGGTTTCGAAGATGTGACGAAACGCCAATTCCGCAAGTTTATCCGTGAACCATATGGAATGGTACTCGTGACGGGGCCCACGGGTTCGGGTAAGACAACGACGCTCTACGCCTGCCTCGCAGAGATTCAATCGAGTGAAGACAAGATCGTAACTATCGAGGATCCGGTTGAATATCAACTCGACGGTATTACCCAGATTCCGGTCAATGAGAAAAAGGGATTGACCTTTTCTCGCGGATTGCGTTCGATACTTCGCCACGATCCTGATAAGGTGATGGTCGGTGAGATTCGTGATGAGGATACGGCGCAGATCGCCGTTCAAGCGGCCCTTACCGGACACCTGGTCTTCACCACCGTGCATGCCAACAATGTCGTTGACGTTATCGGCCGGTTCCTCAACATGAACGTTGATCTCTACAACTTCGTTTCGGCGCTCAATTGTGTTCTCGCTCAGCGTCTTGTGCGTAAAATATGCTCACATTGCAAGCGTCCAGCGGTTGTTTCCGAACGTCTTCTTGAGGAATCGGGCCTTGACCCCGATCGATACATGGATTTTGTATTCTATGAGGGCGCTGGATGCATCGAGTGCAACGGCACTGGGTTTCGGGGACGGCTTGCTATTGCAGAGTTGCTCAATCTTTCGGACAATATCCGACAGCTGATCCTCGATCGGCGTTCGGCAGCAGAGATCAAGCGTGCAGCCAAGGCTGAGGGAATGAGATTTTTGAGAGAATCGGCGCTGCAGAAAGCCTTCGCCGGAGAGACTACGCTCGGAGATATCAATAAAGTGACCTTTGTCGAATGAAGTGGAAAGACTGGATTACCAGCCCGCCGCCCACCACGATGTGGTTTGTTGACGACCACGAGGTTGTAATTGTCACCCGGGATCGGAAGGGCATTATCAGTTCTGCGTCGATAAAATGCCCTCCCGGCATCTTTGAGATCGGGCCTGTTGGTCTGCAAGGTCTCAATGGCGAACAGTTGGCTCCGTTGATAGCACAATTGCAGGCTTCGGCTCAGGGAAAGGGAAGACCGGCCGTGGTCTTTCCGATGTCGTGGGTGAGGAGCCATCTTCTCGAGTTCGATCAACTTCCGCGCAAACGTCCCGAAATTGAGGAGGTTCTGCGCTGGAGACTAAAGAAACTCGTTCCGCTGCCCACTAACGAGTTGCGGATTTCCTGGGCCGTTCATAAAGGGGCAGAATCGAAGAAGGCCGTGCTGAGCACAGTGGGGATTGAGCGTGTTTTCGCAGCTTTGGAAGCGAATTTTGAAACGATCGGAACGAAACCTGGATTCACGGCGCCGATCCTATTCGCGTGGGCGAAGGCCGTAACCTCATTTTCCCCAACGTGCTTGCTGATTCAGCAAGAAAGCGGTTTTTTGTCAATGCTGATGGTCGATAAGGGAATTCCCCGGCTGTTACGTACTAAACAAGTGCCGAAGAACGACGAGGATCAGCAATGCGCCAGCGGAGAGTTTCATCTTGTCCACAAGTACATCCGGGGACAGCTCGGAATCACAGAACCGATCCTTGTTTCGGTGATTTCATCCTCAATGGAGGTCACTGAGAGCCTCTATGCTTGGTGGGGTGGCATCGAAGGAATCGATCTCAAGCAGAATGACCGTAGCTTTTTGCATCCGGGAGTTGAGGAAGACTTGGGACCAGCCCGCATGGCGGTCGTCAAAGCGATCCTGGCAGGAGAGACACTATGAATGTGCCTAATCTTGCGAGCCAACCCTTCCTCAATACCCGCCCAGTATGGTTGGTAACGACGATTGCACTGATTGTGGCGTTGGTGTTTGCGATGGTCAATCTTAACGTATATTTCAAGAGCACACATTCTCTGACCGAACAAATGATCTTGAGCGATGAGCTCGCTAACCGGTATAAAGAACTCAGCTCGAAGGTAAACCTTGAGCTGAAAGACCTCGACCAGGCACAGTGGAGTGGTCTCTCGGAGCGGGTCGAAGACCTCAATGGTGTGCTCACGGAGCACGCATTTTCATGGTTGCTGATGCTCGATGACATCGAATCCGTTCTGCCTTACCAGGTCAAGGTTGTCAGTATCAGTCCTTCAGTTTCCGATGACGGCGCGACTATCGCAATCGCGGCCATAGCCAAGAACCGAGGGGCGATGCTTGAACTGTTCCAGCGATTGATCGACGATCCTCACTTTGCTGACCCGGTACCGACAAAAGAGGCGTGGCCAGAGTCTTCCAAGACGGTCGAATATCTATTTGGCCTCAGAGTAAACTACATTGCGGAGCCGTCATGAGCGGAGGGTGGTTACCGTGGCGGCGTCTTGTCTGGGCCTGGGTTCCAGCCCTGATTCTTCTTGTTGTTATGATTGCCGTTTTCGTCTGGCAGACCTCGGACTCGCTGGGACGAGAAGCGCAGTTGAGTGATAGTGTGCGAAAACTCAAAGACTCTCTCGCGCGGCTCGAGAACGTTGAACTTGACCTCGAAATGGATCGAACGAGCGCTGCAGCGCTTGATGAGGAGATGCGGTACGTATACGAGGATATCTTTGGTAACCTCGACGAACGACTGGTCGACATCATGCAAGCAATTGAAGACGCAACGCGAGGCGCTGGCTTGCTTCCGACCTCATTCAGCTACGGCTCAAATCGGAACAAGGACTCCGCGGTTTTTCGCTTCGGGATCTCTTTTTCGGTGACCGGTCGCTACGAACAGATAAGACAGATGATCGGCGCTATACAGTCGAGTTCGGAGTTTCTGATCATTGAGTCCGTGAGCTTTCGCGGTGAAGAACAGGCTACGACTCGAGATATTCGAATCTCTGTGAAGGTGGCAACGGTCCTGTCAAGCGCTGATGCGGCGAATCTGAGGCTGCTGACTTCCGAGTCTTACTCAGAAATAGAATCCGTCGAGCAGAGCAAAACTGTTCATGAGGACCCGCTTGTCAATGAGGACATAACTGATGGATAAGCAGGAGAAGAAACGACTGGTCATCCTGCTGTCGCTGCTGGTGGTAGCCGGGATGGTGGCTCTTTTTCAAATGTGGGGGCAAGATGGTTTTTCGGGTGGCGCTTCCAGCGCCGAAGAGATTAGCTACAACCCGAGGAACTTTCCCGAAGTCATCGCGACGAATTTCGGTGATGCCCAAGTTGACGCTGAGCAGCGGGACCATCGAAATCCATTTACCTATGGGGCGCCACCGACGCCGACGCCTGATTTGACGCCCCCGCCGACGCGACCGCCGACGCCACCGCCGCCGACGCGACCGCCTCCACGAACGCGTGGGCCGCGGAAACCGCCCAAGCCTCGACCGCCGGTTTTTGACCGTGAGTTTATCGGCCAATTTGGGCCGGATAGACGGCGAGTCGCAGCCTTCCGTATGAAGGGAAAAGACGAGGTCACGTTGGTGGATGTAGCGATTGCCGGCCAGATTATCGATAAGAAGTTTATTGTGCGGGAAATCGGGCTCGAATCCGTAGTCATCGGATATGTCGGTTTCGCTAAATCGGAGGACACACGTGTACCTTTGGCAGAAGATTAATGAAGTACTTCCAGATGTGGAGACGCCGGTGATCAGAGATGTAATGTCCATGACTGGATCGTGGTTGAAGTTGTTCGTGATGATTGTTGTTGTACTGACCTGCGCCGGTTGTGCCACGCAACACCAAAGGGTTGACAAGGGCAAAGAGGCAATGGAAGTTGGCAATTGGGACGCGGCTGTCTACTACTATCTTGAAGCTCTGACAATCGAACCTGCAAACATCACGTACAAGAATGCTTTGGCTCGTGCCCGTCAGAAAGCTTCTCAAGAGCACTTTTCGCGGGGTGCGAAGCTTCAGGAGATCAACCGGCTTTTTGAGGCACGCGATGAGCTGTATATGGCAGTTCAGCTTGATCCTACCAACCAGTTTGCAGCCCAGCTACTGGGAAAAGTGACGGAGGACATTGAAATCCTTTCGCAACCAGATGGGGAAAAAACGCTTGAAGAAATGAAGCGTGCTGCGAGTGAGGCCAAGGTTAAACCGCCGGTACTCGACCCCCGATCCAAAGAAGCGATCACGCTGAATTTTCCAAAAGCCAAGCCGGTCAAAGAAATCTATCGCGCGATTAGCAAAGCTTATGGGTTCAATGTACTCTTCGATCCTAAACTTAAAGACGATGAAATCGCCGTCGAGTTGACCGACGTAACAGCCGAACGCGCTCTCGAAATCGTGCTTCAGGCGGCCGGCCATTTTTACAAGGTGCTTGACGAACACTCCATCATTATCGTCGAAGAAACGCCTCAAAACAGGCGCGAGTATGAAGACCTGGTGATCAAGACTTTTTTCTTGTCCAACGCTGAGGTCAAAGACGTCGACAAGTTATTGAGGTCACTTATTGAAGCGCGGCGTTTGGCGTCGAATGAACAACTGAATACGATCACTCTGCGTGATACCGCCGATAAGGTGGCGATCGCCGAACAGCTGATTCGAGTGAATGACAAGGCCAAAGCCGAAGTCCTGATCAATGTCGAATTGCTTGAGGCCGATACCCAGAACCTTGAAGAAATCGGCATGAAGCTTTCAACCCAGTCCTTCGGTATTGGCCTCGATACCGGCAAGGTCTCACCTGATAATCTTCCCCCGAACGAGGGCAGCCTTTATCTTCCTGACCTCAAAAACATAACTCGCGGGGCGTGGTTCGTTAACGTGCCGAGTGTGATTATCAACCTTGTCAAAACAACATCGGAGGCGAGCCTCTTGGCACAACCGCAGATGCGTATTACCGAGGGCGAAAAGGGTTCATTGGTCATTGGTGACCGGATTCCGATTCCGGTTACGAGTTTTAATACCGGCAATTCGATTGGTGGTTCGGTGGTACCCATCACATCTTTTCAGTATCAAGATGTTGGTATCAAAATCGATGTTGAACCACGAGTTCACCACAATCGCGAAGTCACGCTCAAAGTCTCTGTCGAGGTTTCCCAGGTGACTGGAGAAGTCACACAGAACGGTCAGTCACAGCCGATCATCGGGACTCGTAATATCAATACGGTGATTCGCCTCAAAGAGGGCGAAACCAACATGCTGGTCGGGTTATACAAGAAAGATGTTTCGATCACCGAAGAGAAGATTCCGGGACTCTCGGCGATACCTTTTCTTGGACGATTGTTTACCAATAAAGCCTTGGACGTCAAAACGATCGATCTTGTACTGACACTGACGCCACACATCATTCGTTTCCCCGATATCGACGAAGAAGATCTCGCGCCTTTGTGGGTTGGTACGGAGAGCCGCATTTCATTCTTCGGCTCCAATTCGCCTCGTGTACAGTCGGGGCGCGAAAAGACCGGGCCTTTTGACGAGAAGCGGGACGAGAAGTCCAAGAAGGATTCAAGGGTGAATCGTCCGAGAGACAAAGATTCTTCGCCGTTTCATACGCCGCAATCATCGCCAAGGCGGCCTGGTTCGAGGGGTCGAGGTGGAAGTTCCCAGGGCGTTGATCTTACTCCAGGTGGAAAATTGGGGAATCTGACAGAAGACGATGCCGAAGACTCCATACCGGTGACGGTGCCTTTGGCTGTCAGTCTTGAACCCTCTGTTTTGTCGTTGAGAACGGGAAGGGAGAGCATTTTACAGTTGATTGTCGCGGGTGGTACAAGCTCGTTTGACTTACCTCTTGATATTCAATTCAATGCGAATCGCTTGCGTATTGAAGATATCGATGTGGCGCCGGGATTTGTTCTTGAGAACTGGAGCGTTGATGAAGAAAACGGTCGTCTCAGTATTGATCTCCGGGTCGAGTCAGGAGACGAATTGCCACAGGTTGCGGCACAACTGCGAGTTAGCGGACTTGAGCTCGGGTCCTCAACTTTGGTCTTTTCACCGACCGATTTGATGACGCCCCACGGCGATAATCTCGTAATGGTCGCCGATGGCGCTGCGGTTTTTGTGCTCGATGAGGCGGTCGGAGAGTAGAGATGATTATTCGCAGAGGTGAAAAGGGCTTTACCCTTGCGGAATTGGTTATGGTGACTGCGTTGATCGGCCTTTTGTCGACGATGGTCTTGCCGGTGGCCAAGTTTACCGTGAAACGCCGCAAAGAAACTGAACTCCGGATGGCCTTGAGGCAGATGCGGTCTGCTATAGACGAACACAAAAGACTCTCGGACCAAGGCATGATTCCGATCATGATTGCTGGTGAAGGATATCCCGAGAGCCTTGAGCTGCTGGTCGAAGGAGTAGATCTTGTGGGCCAGCCGATTCCCCGAAAATTTCTCAGGAGAATCCCAATGGATCCGATGACCAGGGAGTTTGAATGGGGTCTTATTTCGTACCAGGATGAGCCTGACACTGATTCTTGGGGAGGGGAGAATGTCTACGATGTATATTCCCTCTCCGAAAGTGTTGCGATCGACGGAACTGAATACAAGGATTGGTGAAACATGGGCCGACCGATGACATCAGAACGTGGCTTCACACTCATTGAGTTGATCATTGTTATTGCGATTATCGGCATTCTCGCGACAATCGCATTACCGTCGATGAAGAATGCGCCGTTAAGAGCGCGCGAAGCAGTACTCAAAGAAGATCTCTACCAGCTCCGTTCGTGTATTGATCAGCATCTTGCCGACAAGGGTATGTATCCTGGTTCGCTCGAGTCGCTCGTCGAGGCTGGCTATTTACGTTTCATTCCGATCGATCCCGTTACGGAGCAGGCCTCGTGGCAAGAGGTCGCGGTCGATTCGGAAGACGCTGAGGATTTGCAGCCGGTCGATGATCCTCTTGGGGGTACGCAAGGCATTCAGGATGTGCACTCGCTAGCGCAAGGATTGTCTCTTGACGGAAGTCCCTATTCCGAGTGGTAATGGATTGACCTAAGATGAGCGACTCTCACCGGCGATCTGCACCACGTCCTTGCGCTGTGGGCGCGAGCAAAAAGCCTCGACATACCACCAGTATTCCTACGTTTATTGCACGCACCCACAGCGCAAGGACGAGGCACATCTCATCCGGCAGAATCACTCATCCTGGGTCAGTGAGAGAGCGGGAATCCGGTTTCACCTTGGTTGCGTTCGTGATCATTCTTTCGATCATGTCGATCATGATGGGCGTCGCTGTGCAGACAGTTTCATTCCAGATGCGTCGTGAGCGGGAGGCCGAGTTGATCTTCCGCGGCGAACAGTACATTGAGGCGATCCGCTTGTACAAGACAAAATATGGGCGCTCTCCAATGCGTCTCAAAGAACTTTGGGAGGCTGATCCCAAAGTGCTCCGCCGGAAGTGGAAAGATCCGATCATGGATTCGATGAATTGGGCGCTGATCTTCGAAGGGGATGTGGGTGCCCAGGGTATGGCCGGGGGGCGTGGCATACGCGGTCAACAGGGTGGACGGGCCGGCGCCAACATCGCCGGTGGTGGGCCAGTACCGACCGGAACGCCCACCTTTGGAAGTGGCGGCAATGAGGGTGAACCCGGCGGGCCGCCTATCTTTCCCGTCAGCGGCGATGGTACCGAAGGGGACGCTGGCAATCCAACCCGAATGGGACCAATAATTGGGGTGCACTCGACGTCGTGCGATGAGAGTATCAAAGAATATGATGCTCGCTCGACCTATTGCGAATGGAAGTTCATCTTCAAAGATCGTAACCAGGGCGGTTCCGGCCGTGGTGTCCGTATTGGCGGCGGCGGTGGCGGCGGCGGCGGTGGCGGTGGAGGCGGCGGTGGTGGAGGTGATCCGATGCCGACTGGAACGGTTCGCCCCTGATGACGCGTTCATTGAAGCAGGGTTAGTTTCCTATTCCGTTGCGCGGTGCGCTGCTCGCGCCCGTCGCGTTGGTATTCTTCGTCACCCTTCGTCTTCGAATCGTTTCCCGTCTTTTTTGACCTTTCGATCTTGGTCATGGTGTACAATCCGCGCCGATGAATTTTGTAAATGATCTTCCCCCAAATCTGCTCGTTCAGAAAATACCAGGCCGTCGTACAGTCAGTGCCGGCATTTGGATCGCTCACGGGGCGGCCCATGATGAGGCCGACCTTGCTGGGGTGACGCATCTTGTCGAACATCTCACCCTCAGACGCTGTGGTACGCATTCGCGCAGAGAGTTAGCAATGCTCGTTGATCGCCTTGGCGGTGAAGTTGATGCCTGGACGAGTTCGGAGACGATGGGTATTTCTATTCAGACAACGACAGACGCATTGTCTGATGCCCTTTCACTACTCGTAGATGCCATACTCACGCCGACTTTCGATGAGGACGATATTGACCTTGAAAAGCGGGTTGCGCTCGTTGAAATGGATCTTGTTGAAGACGATCCGGATGAGCAGGTTGAAGATGCACTCTTGCGGGCAGCTTGGGGTGGACATGCCCTTGCACGACCCATTATTGGTTTTCGTTCCACCCTTGGGGGCCTTGGTCAGGAGGATGTGCGGCGCCATCACCGCAGGCTCATCCAGCCAGGACGGGTGCTCGCTGCGGTCGCCGGGGATATCGAAGCGAACGATGTCGCTCGTGCGCTGGCGCCGTTGCCTCTTGATACGAAGTTGAATTTTCCCGGCTTACCAGCACTCGTATGGCACGGTGGCCGGGAGTACATTGTTCGTCAGGGTATCGACCAGGTTCATGCCCGGCTCGCCTTCCCAGCGTTGCCGATCAACGATCCTTCGGTACCGGCGCTGGTGATCTTCAATCGAGTGCTCGGAGTCGGCGCTTCAAGCCGGCTCTTTCAGCGTCTGCGGGAGGACGTTGGTTTGACTTACGACGTATGGTCTGGCTTGGTTCTTCGAAGCCTTGGTGGATTGTTGGAGGTCGGTTGGGCCTGCGCTCCGTCGAATTTGTCCGAAGTATGGCGCCTTGTTCGCGAAGAACTCGAAACTGTTCTCACCAATCTTGGACCTGAAGAGGTTGAGGTTGCTAAGGAAGGTTTGCAACAGGGACTTCTCATGGAGGCCGATACTGTTGGCGGACGGTGCTCGCTTGATGTCGGCGAAAATATTGATCATCAGCGGCGCTTTGATTTCGAAAGAATTTCCGAAGAATACCGCTCGATCTCTTTCGATTCTGTCTTGGAAATCGGCCGTCGGGTCGTCGATTTTAGTGTCATGGCGGTCGCTCAGTGCGGCCCCGAGGGTCAAGAAGGCTCGGGTGATTGTTGCGATGATGGAGTTTAGATGATGGAGTTTAGATGATTGAGTTGAAAGTACTTCGAATGGCCCACGCTGAAGGTATTGAAATGCCGTGTTATCAGTCCGCGGGAGCGGCTGGAGCTGATGTTTGTGCTGCCGTCGAGGGTCGACTTCTGCTGCATCCTGGGGAAAGGGCGGCGGTTCCGACGGGATTGATTTTCGAAATCCCTGAAGGCTTCGAAGTGCAGGTGAGGCCACGCTCGGGGCTTGCTTTCAAATCTGGACTCACGGTCGTCAACGCACCGGGTACGATCGATAGTGACTATCGTGGTGAAGTTAAGATTCTGCTCGTCAATCTCGGTCAGGAGGACGTCGGCATCGAAAG
>PJEL010003972.1_pt1 | contig 12392 bp, 10 predicted proteins | sample 1853271 | NCBI WGS metagenome assembly PJEL01 (sample SAMN08108733, study PRJNA415343) | Invertebrate metagenome, whole genome shotgun sequencing project. | host: Globobulimina | place: Sweden: Gullmar Fjord | collected 2015-08 | reverse complement strand
GTGTCCGCCCCAACTATGTCATCCCGACCGAGTCCGCCCCAACTATGTCATCCCGACCGAGTCCGCCCCAACTATGTCATCTCGACCGAGTCCGCCCCAACCATGTCATCTCGACCGAGTCCGCGAGTGGAGAGATCTGTCGTCGAATTCGACCGTCATGCCAAATCATCGACGAGCCTGCGCCCTGCCCAGTCCGAAGTACAGATCTCTCCACTCGAAGACTCGGTCGAGATGACGGTAGGCGTAGCGGTTCGCGCTCTACGTCGCCAGTGACGCTGTCTCGATGACGAAATTTGAGGCTCAGAAAAAGGATAAGTTCCAGAGGAACTTAGTGTTCGATAGGTTGGGCTACAAACGCTTTCGCATGTGAGCGGTAAGCGACGATTTTCCAACGGCTACCGGCCCATTGGAACTGGGAACCAAGGCTGACAAGCGGACTATCAAGATGGAAAATGGCAGCCGAGTGCCCGTCGTCAGCAATGACGAGTCGTCGGCTCGGGACTCCGCTCTTCGACATCGTCGGGTTTGTTACTGTGACTGACGTTTGTTCCATGCCCCAAGCCCCCATTCGTTATGTCTACTGATATAGACGGCAAAACAGGGGAAATAGTTCACACGGAGATTTATTCTCGAACGTGAGCCCATTGGCGAATACTCTCGAGAGCAAGTTCCGCTTGGAAGAGACGCCGATCCCTTTTCTTGCGGATCTTCCGAGCTTCATCCGGACACGCAATCAAGCCCCATGTGATATTCGAAGGCTGAAAATCTTTTGCGTTCGAAGCGGTGAGATGACGAAGGAGACCACCGAATGCGGTATTCCGGGGTGGCTGCGGTAGCTCGAAACCCTGGAGCTCAGCAGCTAGCGATCGTGCTGCGAGCAACCCTAACGCAGCCGACTCGACATAACCTTCGACGCCAGTTATTTGGCCGGCGAGCCGGATGCGCAGACACTTCCGAATCCGAAGGGAAGAATCGAGATGGAAGGGGGCATTGATGAAAGTATTACGGTGCACCGTGCCGAGGCGAACGAATTCAGCTTTTTCCAGGCCAGGAATAAGGCGGAACACCCTCTTTTGTTCGGAGTGAGTCAATTTTGTCTGGAATCCGACAAGGTTCCAGGCTTCGGCTCGAAGATCGTCACGACGTAATTGCACAACTGCCCAAGGACGACTCCCGGTTCGGGGATCGATGAGACCAACAGGTTTCATCGGGCCGAAGCTTAATGTTTGCAGACCGCGATCAGCCATGACTTCAACCGGCAAACACCCTTCAAAAAACTTGATTCCACCTTCGAATTCAGCAAGGGGTACCTTTTCAGCCGCGAGCAGAGCACCAACAAATGCCTCATACTCTTCACGGTTCATCGCTGCGTTGAGGTACGCTTCGCTATCACCTCGACCATAACGCGATGCTTTAAAAAGACGTTCGTGGTTGAGAGACTTATCGCTGACGATAGGCGCGATAGCATCATAGAATGCAAGTGGTTTTTCGCTCAGGATCGTATCAAGTGCCTCATGCATACCAGATGAGGTCAACGGACCAGTTGCAATGATCGCCCGACCCTCAGGAAGTTCGTTGACCTCGCGCCGTTCAATGCGGATTTTGGGGTGCTTTTCGAGTTCTTGCGTCACCATTTCGGGGAAGGCAGCGCGATCGACAGCCAGGGCCCCACCTGCAGGAACTGCTGTCAATCGTGCAGTACGGATGATGAGGGAACCAAGTTCCTCCATCTCTCGCTTCAGGAGGCCAACAGCGTTTCCTAAGTGATCACCACGAAGAGAATTGGAACACACGAGTTCCGCGAAATGCCGGCTCCGGTGGGCTTCGGTGGATCGTTCGGGCCGCATCTCAACAAGGCAGACGTCAATACCGGATTCGGCCAACTGCCACGCTGCTTCACTTCCGGCCAGACCCCCGCCGATAACGAGGATCTCTTCACTCATGCAGTATCGCCATCACCATTCTTTTTAGGAATCCCGATGGGTTTATTGAGCGTTGGAGCATCCTCTGGCTCAGGCATGCGATGCGCACATTCTTTCACCGGACAAATGTACTCGCGTCCACGACTCTTGGTTTCCCTGATTCCCATGATGCTATTGCCGCACTCCGGGCAAAGATACGACACGGGAAAATCCCACATGCTGTAATCACACTTGGGATAGGTCGAACACCCGTAAAAAACCCGGCCTCGCCTTGAACGACGCTCAACGATTTCGCCAGCACATTTTTCACGACCACAAGCAACCGAAGTTGGGACTGCTGCGGCCGTTTTCTTTTCGCCACCAATCTTTGCCGTGCCTCGGCATTCAGGATAGCGGGAACAGGCCCAGAACGGCCCAAAGCGAGAACGCTTGATGACCATCTCCGATTCGCAATCGGGACATTTCGGGGCTTCGCCTTCGATATCAGCCTCCTCGTTTTCGTCACGGAGATCACGAGTGTAACCGCATTCCGGGTACGAAGAACAGGCCAGAAATTCACCATAACGACCAAATTTCATCACGAGAGGAGACGAACATTCAGGGCAGATTTGGTCAGTGGGCACACCTTTACCCTTGACCTGCTCCATTTCGACCTGAGCTGTCTCGAGGTCAGACGAAAACTGACCGGCGAAAGAGCGAATCAGTTCTTTCCACTCTCGGGCGCCCTCGGCCACACGATCGAGTTCTTCTTCGAGATGAGCCGTATACCCTTCATTGATGAGGTTCGAAAACGACTTAATGAGGAGACGGTTGACGAGTTTGCCCAATTCCGTAGGTGTGAAATTTCCTTTTTCCCGCACTGTATAATCACGCGAACTCAGAGTCGCAATGATCGAGGCATAGGTCGATGGGCGGCCAATTCCATTTTCCTCAAGAGCTTTTACCAAAGAAGCTTCACTGAATCGTGGTGGGGGCTGGGTGAATTTTTGTTCGAGCGTTAACCCCAGGCACTTCAATTCTTGTCCTACTTCGAGATTACCTGGAAGCGGGGGACTCTTCTCATCCCCGGAGTCAACATCCTTCCACAAACGAAGGAAACCGGGATCCTTCATCACTTTACCCGTAACCTGCAACACATATTCTCCGGCACTAACATCGACCTGGGTGATATCAAAGGTTGCGCTGACCATCTGAGCAGCTACAAAACGCTGCCAAATCATGCGGTACAGCCTCAATTCGTCAGCGCCGAGAATCGAAGCGAGGGATTCGGGAGTTAAACTGACATCTGTCGGCCGGATCGCTTCGTGCGCATCCTGCGACGATGAACGGTTCTTATAAGTGTGGGGTTTTGCTGGCACGAACGAAGGGCCATAATTGTCTTCGATGTACGCACGCGCCTGGCTAATCGACTCTTCTGACACACGTACGGAATCGGTACGCATATAGGTGATCAATCCGGTAACACCGCGTGATCCGAGATCAACACCCTCGTAGAGGCGCTGGGCTAACTGCATAGTACGTCGTACTGGGTATCGCAGACGGCGGGCGGCCTCCTGTTGTAAGTGAGACGTAATAAAAGGCGCTTTTGGCCTTTGGGAACGCGTCTTGCGCGTTGCCTTGGAAATCAAGATCTTTGAGTTTTTGACCGTGCTCTCGACATGTCGGGCCTCGGCTTCAACTGCTGGTCGCCACTTCTTCCCTGCTTTCCGGGAAAGACGTACAGTGAAATCGGGCTTTTCGCTACCCTCGAGTGATGCGTCAACGAGCCAATATTCGTCAGAAACGAAGGCTTTTATTTCGGCGTCCCGGTCGCAAATCATCTTCAATGCGACGGACTGCACTCGACCGGCCGAAAGACCACGCTTCACTTTGTCCCATAAAAGCGGCGAAAGACGATAACCCATGAGCCGGTCGATGACCCTGCGCGCCTGCTGGGCGTTGACGCGGTTCATATCGACCTCGCCAGATTCCTCAAGCGCCTCGATAACCGCCCGTTTGGTGATCTCGTGAAATTCAATCCTGCGCATCGGTTGGTCAACCGATTTCAGGAGTTCAAGGATATGCCAGCAGATGGCCTCACCCTCACGATCAGGGTCAGTTGCGACGTAGATTTCATCTGCTTTATTCGCAGCCCGTCTCAGGTCGGCAACGACTTTCTGTTTATCGGGAAGAATTTCATACTTCGGTTCGAAGTCATTAGCTTCATCAACACCGATGGTATTCTTTGGTAAATCTCTGACATGACCAACCGAGGCCTTAACATCGAAGTCACGACCGAGAATCTTTCCGATCGTTCTCGCTTTTGCCGGTGACTCCACAATCAACAATTTCCGCGCCATCCGAGTTCCTCCGACTGGGCACCGTACCACATTTGTCAAGTCGTGGGGTCAAAGATGCTTCAAACGCGGCGATATCGCCCATCTGGCATCTGTTCGACATGGCCTGCGAGTTCGAGTTCGAGCAGTTGATTGAGCACGAGTGGAAGTTCGAGACCCGACCTGGCAGCGATCTCGTCAACGGTCATCAACTCAAGCCGGGCGATCAAGTCTATTTCCTCGTCATCTGAGCTTCCGCTCGATTCTTGATGCTCGAGGCCAATAGTTTCCCCAATATCTCTCGCAGTCAATAAAGGGCGCGCTCCCATTCTGATGAGGGCGTTGGGCCCGACTGACATTTCGGAGAGGATACTGCCCGGCACCGCCAGCACATCCCGCCCCTCTTCGATCGCGAGCCGCGCCGTGACGAGGGCGCCCGACCGCACCGCAGCCTCAACCACCACTACTGCTCGTGATAGACCGGCGATGAGACGATTTCGCTCGGGAAAATGATGTTTCAGTGGGGGCGTTCCTGGTGGATATTCGGTGATAAGGGCCCCATTAGCGGCTATTTTTTCAGCGAGGCCACGATGTTCCGCCGGGTAGATACGATCGGGGCCGGCGCCCCACACCGCGAAAGTCCGGCCGCCATGTGCGATCACCGACTGGTGAGCCTCCTGATCAATACCTCGGGCCATACCCGATACCAAGATGATTCCCATTCGTGCCATGTCAGAGGCAAAAAGGCGAGTTACTTCTCGTCCATAAGGAGTTGCCTTCCGGGAACCAACAACAGCAACGGCGGGGCCAGATTCAAGGCTGCCACGCACAAAAAGACCGAGCGGGGGATCAGTCGTCTCCTCAAGCAATTCGGGATATTCTTTATCCGCCGGCACAACCCAACGCCATCCCTGTTCCTTGACCTGTTCGAATACCCCATCAATAGAACGATCAGGCAACGAAGACACCTTTTCACACAAAGACCTGAGTTGATGATCGGCTTTGAGAAACTCGAGAATACCGTGCTCCGCATCATATTCTTTGAGGCGACGCCGGCAACGTGCCCCACCCCCTGCAAGCAGAAGAGCAAGACGAATTGTCTTTTCTGAGGATGTGTTCTTCATGAGACCATCCTAACCCGGATATCTCACCATTGTTGATACCGGGGAGGGTGAGAAGTGCGAGCAAAACACAAGCTGAGGGACACGCAGTCGCACTTGACTGTAGGGTCTTCGCGCTTCGCCCGAAGGGCGGATACGCCGAAGGTGAGAGTTCCGAAGGAACTAGCGTGGGCTCGTCGAGCATCCCGATGGGAGAAAACGCAACTGGGTGCGGTGCATCGTCGGCCGCAGTAGAAGATTGTTGAGATATGCGGACAGTTTGGTAATGTTCATCACCAAGATCTTTGTGAAGGCGTAATGTTTGCGGTTATACTAGTCACATGAAATTTCGAGTGCTCGGGAGTTTTGGGGGTGATAGCCCCGAATGTCGTATGACCTCCTTTCTGATTGACGATCAGGTGGCGTTGGACGCAGGCGCGACGACGAGGGCTCTGACGATTTCGGAACAGTGCAAAATTCGCCATATTCTAATCTCCCATACCCACATGGACCATACGGCCACTCTTCCTTTTCTTGTTGAAAATACCTTTGGTACAAATAACGAAGCGCTCAATATTTATGCGACTCCAAAGGTACTCACCAATGTCACGCGACACCTTTTTAACAACGACACCTGGCCCGATTTCACCTGCATTCCAGATCAAAACTATCCCTCAGTGAAGTTCGAAGAGGTGCAAACTGAAAAGCCCTTTATGATTACCGGGCTTGAAGGTGGAGATCTCGAGATTACGGCGATACCCGTCAACCACATCGTACCGACGATGGGTTTTCTGCTCCGGCAGGGTGAACGAAGTATCATCTTCACTTCGGATACGGGTCCAACGGAACGAATCTGGGAAATTGCTTCGAAAACCGAAGATCTTCAGGCGGTGATCACCGAGTGCTCATTTCCGAATCGTATGCAAAATATTGCCGACGCGAGTTTGCACCTCAGCCCTCAGACCCTCGCGGTAGAACTCGCCAAGATTCGGCGCGATGTGCCTATTTTTATCTACCACCTCAAACCACCCTTCCTTGATGAAATCCGATCAGAACTTTTCGCTGCGCCATTGAAACATGACGTCAAAGAACTGATCCAGGATAAAACCTACAATTTCTGAAGATCAGCGTTGAGGTCAAAGGCGATGCGTGCTCGTACGTCTGACCGGCTAGCGTCGAGCGAAGGATGCAGATCGGCGTTCAAAATGAGGTTTTCGCTTGTGAGGTTCATATCGATCCCGGTATAGAGAGAACGTCCTTCGAGGAGTTCAAGTTTCCATCCAGTTTTGGTATCTATTCGTCGATATAACACCTTAGCATCATCTGTAGCGGTAACGATAACGGATGAATCGGCCAGCTGAACCTCTTTGACATCTGGCCGGCGTGCGAGGTACGCCTCTGGTTTTTTCCATCGATCCTCGGAAATATAGACCTGGGGCCGCCCTACGGTGACAGACGCCGGTTCAGTTTGAGCTGTCATTTCCTGCCACTGATCAAGTGGATCATCACCAAGATCAAAAAAGCGGAGCATTCGATCAAGGGTTCGACGACGCGCTGTCATTCCGAAATCTGCGAAAAGGCTCGAAATTGTTAAAGACTCTCCTTGGAGAATAAATCTTTCATGATCCGCGAACCACAAGAGGTCAAAAGCTGAATGTGGAGAATTAGAACCCGGATGGAGAATCAGTATGTTCTCGACAAGACCAGCCGATTCACGCTCAATGACTGCTTCTCTTCTTTGATACGCACCATCAGGCGCCATGATCTCGGTTGGTGGAACTGCAATAGGGATCGCAGGTGCGAGAATATGACCCTCAGATTCCAAGAATGGCCACGAACGCCCAAAGGCCGTGCCGTTTTTAATCTTGGCCGAAACGAAAGCATTTAGAGATTCAATACACTCGTCGACGCCGGCAAAGAAACCACGATCGGACCACGATCCACCGCGGTCTTGAAGACATAAGGGGTATTGTTGAATGCATTCTGCCGCGCGATCAAGCGGTGAAGCGGCTTTCAAATCGGGGTCCTAAGGGTCTGCACGGACCCTAAGATGAATGGCCAAGGTTACTGGCAAAAGAGACTATTCGCTTCTGGGTTTCTTCGGAGAACCAACAGTCAAGAAAAACATGGTTTTCCCGAGCATCGGCTTCCTTCATTTCGTTCCAGAAGCTCTCACAGAGGAAACGCTTCGAATGCACGTATGCCATACGCGGTTTCGATGCGATCGTCCTGAGCGTCTGTTCAGTTTGTTTGAGAATCGCCTCAGGTGAAGCCGTACGGTGAACTATTCCTGTCGCTCGAGCCTCTTCGCCGGTGAAACCGTCGCCTCCATACATCAACTCGTCGACGACCGACGGAATAATGCGGGCCGACAAAAGTTTCACACTTCCGGCCGGAACAGGTACCCCGAGATTGAGTTCGGATAGTCCTATTCGTGCCCGTCCTGTCGACATCAGACGCAGATCACAAGCTAAAGCTAGCAAACATCCGCCGGCAACGCTGTGACCGCCGATCGCTACTCCGGTAGGACCGGGATACGAGAAACACTCAAAGATGAGGCTATTGAAAATTTCGAGAAAAGCGGCAAGCTCTTCACGATTCGAAGATACGAGTTTTTTTAGGTCCCAACCGGGCGAAAAAATCGTCTTATGAGATGAACCAAGAAGAAATGGAGGTGATCCTGATTCCCGCAATTCTCGAATTTCTTTCCTCAACGCTGAAATCAATTCCGTGTCCAAAGCGTTGGCTTCGTGATCCATCAACAATCGATGAATTCCAAGATTCTCCTCGTGCAACAACATGGACTTAGCCATCAAGTTCCTCCGCAAGCGATACAAAATACCGATGAACCCGAAGGTCATCACTCAGTTCAGGATGAAAGGTCGCTGCAATGATTCTACCTTGTTTTACCAACACAGGATCATTATCGCGATATCCGAGTACCGAAACACCACATCCAACTCTGGAAATTATTGGGGCGCGGATGAAAACACCCTCGATCGTTGGGGGATCACCCATTTCTTCTCCAAGATTGACGTCAACGATTGCTGAAGAAACCTGTCGGCCATACGCGTTTCGCGTGACATCAACATCAAGAAGGCCAAAAGCCGGTTGATCAGGTTCAACCCCTCGGGCAAGTACGATGACGCCGCAGCATGTCGCAAGTACCGGCATGCCTTCAGCGATTCGCTTGGCGATCGCTATCCTGAGGTTTTCGATCTCGAGCATTCGATTGATGACCGATGATTCTCCACCGGGAATAACAAGGGCCTCGGCCTTGGCAAATTCCGCTTGAGTACGGACCTCGAATGCTGATACACCGAGGCGCAATAACGCATCCCGGTGAGCCGCAAAATCACCTTGTAAAGCAAGGACGCCGCAATGCATCACCACCCTCGGCGGGACAACATTTCGTCGGCAGTGAGTTTGCCGGCCTCGATACCACACATCGACTCTCCGAGGCCACGAGAAATCTCAACGAGGCGTGCAGAATCTTGCCAATGGGTTACGGCTTCAACGATCGCTTTTGCATGTTTGGCTGGAGTCGTTGATTTGAAAATTCCCGAACCAACAAAAACTGTCTCGGCCCCGAGCATCATGCACAAAGCTGCATCTGCTGGGGTAGCGATGCCACCGGCCGAAAAATTGGGAACTGGCAAACGACCATTCTTGGCGACCCAACATACGAGTTCAAAGGGGGCTTGTAGCTCTTTGGCGTGACTCATGAGTTCGTGCTCGTCAAGAATCGTCAGGGTTTTGATGCCCCGTTGCACGGCGCGCATATGGCGCACACCTTCAACGATGTCACCAGAACCAGCCTCACCCTTGGTGCGCATCATCGCAGCACCCTCGCCGATCCTGCGAAGCGCTTCGCCGAGATTGCGACAACCACAAACAAAAGGAACCTTGAAGTTGTGCTTATTAACGTGGTTTTCTTCGTCGGCCGGTGTCAAGACTTCGCTCTCATCAATGAAATCAACTTCGAGCGCCTCGAGCATGCGGGCCTCGGCAACATGACCAATACGGCATTTCGCCATCACAGGTATTGAAACCGTCTCTTGGATTTCGCCGATCATCTCAACCGGCGACATCCTCGCCACGCCACCTTGTACGCGAATATCAGCTGGAACACGTTCGAGAGCCATCACAGCCGCGGCCCCGGCATCTTCGGCTATCCTCGCCTGTTCAGCCGTAGTTACATCCATGATGACCCCGCCTTTGAGCATTTCTGCGAGGCCAACCTTGACACGGAATTCTTTGTCTTCGAAGTTCATTTCTCAACCCTCCAAAAAGGACCCGAAGGTCCAGCGCTATTCTACCGAAAAATTTAATGAATACCTAAGGGTCCGCGCGGACCCTATAATGAACGATTCTCAGCAGCGATTCGCTGCAATCTCATCAACCCAACCCCATTGAGGACAATATGAGCGACCGCAACCGCAGGAAAACCCTGTGCCTCGTAGATATAACCAAGAGATACACCAATTACCAAAGCCATGACCGGCCAGAACCACAAACGGCGATCGGGCAATACGTGTAAGAGAGCAAATATGACCGCTGCTGGAAACAATCCAATCAGCGGTTGCAGAAATGCTCTCAAGAGAGCTTCTTCGGCGAGGCCTGAGAGCAGAGCGACCGAGATTACATCAGCGACAGTCCATTCAGAAACCAGTGTCTGTTGCCAGTCTTCCAGTTGTCTGACTGCATTAAGGGGACGAAGCAACCACAAAAGAGCCGCACATCCCAATCCGAAGCTCGCACCTACAGCACAGGATTCGACAAAACCCAACCTGGCGCTGAAAGGTAATAACGGATCAATATCCTGCAACCCTATTCCAATGACTGCAATCAGTCCAAAAAGACCTTCTTGATGCAGTAGAAAACGAGCAGGAACGGGCTGTGCCTCGGCGTTCATCCCAAGATCAACAACACGAATCAGGAATCGCTGGTATCGATCGAATCAGTCGAATCAGTCGAATCAGCCGTATCGACCGAATCATCCTCGACCATCTCATCGATGGAATCATCGTCAAAAGCATCCTCGATATCAACCTCGTCTTCAGGGTCAACAATCTTAGCAACCGAAATGACCCGATCACCTTCGCTCAAACGGATAACCCGGACACCCTGGGCAGCTCGTCCATACCGGCTGATCTCGTCGACATTGAGACGAATCAACATGCCACTCTCAGAGGCCATCATCACCTGATCGTCTTCGTGAACATGACGAATTGCAGCGACCGATCCATTCTTCTTGGTCAATTTGACAAGGGTGACACCATATCCGCCACGCTGCTGAATTCTGAATTCGGATACTAGTGTTCGTTTTCCGAAACCAAGATCAGTGACCACAAGAATATCGTTCTCTTCTTGGAGATCAATGGTGGCAACCTCTTCGACCCAATCACCTTCACGTAATTTGATGCCTCGAACACCGGCCGAGACCCGGCCCATCAGACGCGCATCCTGTTCGGGAAAACGAATGCCCATTCCGGCATGGGTCCCCATGAAAACGTGGCGGTTATTATCAGTCAAATGAACTGAAAGAAGATTGTCACCTTCGTTGATATCGACTGCTCGAATACCAGTAGTACGGATATTTGCGTACGCTGTTAGCGGCGTACGTTTCACCTTGCCGTTGCGAGTAGCGAATAGAAGAACAGATCCTTCTTGATCGGAAAAATCACGAATTGCCAGCAAGGCCGCGATTTTTTCATCACGTTCAACTGGCAAAAGATTAATCAACGCTCTGCCGCGTGATGTTGGACCCGTTTCCGGCAACTGAAACACCTTACGGGCGAAGACTTTTCCGGATGTTGTAAAGAACAGCATCGTCGCATGGGTCGATGCGACGAAGAGTTTGATTACGGGATCTTCGTTTTTGGTCGCCATACCGCGCCGGCCACGTCCACCGCGCCGTTGCGCACGATAGGTGGTGACGGCCGAGCGTTTGATATAACCCTCACGCGAAACCGTGATGACCATATCCTCCTCGGCGATGAGATCTTCGATCGAAATATCGTCTTCATCTTCGCGAATCTCGGAACGCCGGGGATCAGCGAATCGCGATTTGATATCGTCGAGTTCTTCTAAAATGATATCGAGAACCATCTGGGGTGATTCTAAGATTTTCTGAAGGTGCTGAATGGTCTCGAGGAGGATACGGTATTCCTCAACAATTTTATCCCGTTCAAGACCTGTGAGCCGATGCAGTCTCATGTCGAGAATTGCTTGAGCCTGAACGTGAGAGAGACTGAATTTTTCCATCAACGCTTGCCGAGCAGATGGAGAATCAGAAGCTTGGCGAATCAATCGAATCACTTCATCAAGATTATCGAGAGCGATCACAAGTCCTTCGAGAATATGAGCACGCTCTTGTGCTTTTCGAAGATCAAATTGGGTTCGGCGAGTTACCACCTCTTTGCGGTGTTCGATGAAGTGTTCAAGAATCTCACGCAGGTTGAAAACCTTGGGTTGATTATTGGTGACGGCGAGAAGAATCGTTCCAAAGGTCGATTGCATCGCAGTCATCTTGAAGAGATTGTTCTGCACGACCTCGGGAACCGCGTCACGCTTCAATTCGATCACGACGCGAATGCCGTCGCGATCGGATTCATCACGCAAATCTGCGATGCCCTCGAGTTTTTTTGCATGAACGAGGGAGGCAATTTTTTCAACAAGATTGGCCTTATTGACCTGGTAGGGCAACTCATTAACGATGATTCGAGGGCGTTTTTTTCCATCTGCTTCTTCGATCGTGGTGCGGGCGCGCATGCGAATAATGCCACGGCCTGTACGATAAGCATCGACGATACCTTTTCGACCGTGAATAATTCCGGCCGTCGGAAAATCGGGTCCCGGTACGATTTGCAGCATTTCTTCAAATGTAATGTCGGGCGTTTCAATCAGAGCTTTACACGCATCGACGATTTCACCAAGATTATGAGGTGGAATATTGGTCGCCATACCAACGGCAATACCCGAAGAACCGTTGACGAGGAGGTTTGGAACCCGAGCCGGTAATACGGTTGGTTCAACGAGCGAACCATCATAGT
>PJEL010003971.1_pt1 | contig 12393 bp, 15 predicted proteins | sample 1853271 | NCBI WGS metagenome assembly PJEL01 (sample SAMN08108733, study PRJNA415343) | Invertebrate metagenome, whole genome shotgun sequencing project. | host: Globobulimina | place: Sweden: Gullmar Fjord | collected 2015-08 | reverse complement strand
ACTTGACACATGTGTCAGGTTAAGTTTTACTACGATACATCAGGTTGTTTTATAAACACAACTAAAAATTAAAACTAAAATAGAAGGTAAAGTAATATGACGTTTAAATCATTTAATCCGCCGCAAAGAACTTTAATGGGTCCAGGCCCTTCAGATGTAAGCTCACGAGTACTTTCTGCGTTGGCTAGACCAACAGTAGGTCATCTAGATCCATTATTTATCAATATGATGGATGAAGTAAAAACTTTGCTTCAATATGCTTTCCAAACCAAAAATGAATTTACCATTGCCTTATCAGCACCGGGCTCTGCAGGCATGGAAGCATGTTTTGTAAACTTAGTAGAAGCTGGCGATAAAGTCATTGTTTGTCGTAACGGTGTTTTTGGTGACCGTATGATTCAAAACGTTACTAGAATTGGCGCAGAGGCCGTGGTTGTTGACTCTCCATGGGGACGTGCTGTTGAAACGCATAAGGTAAAAGCTGCATTACATGATCACCCAGATGCTAAGTTTTTAGCTTTTGTTCATGCTGAAACTTCAACAGGTGCAGTTTCTGATGCTAAAACACTGTGTGAAATGGCCCAAGAGCATAATTGTTTGACGATTGTTGATGCCGTGACTTCACTAGGTGGTATTGAGCTTAAAGTGGACGAATGGGGTATTGATGCAATCTATTCAGGTACACAGAAGTGTATGTCTTGTGTGCCGGGAATATCACCAATTTCCTTTAGCCCTAAGGCTGTAGAGGTAGTACAAAACCGCAAAACTCAAATACAAAGCTGGTTCTTAGACCAAACCTTAGTGATGGGTTATTGGTCAGGCGAAGGTAAGCGTAGTTACCATCATACAGCGCCAGTAAACTCATTATACGCATTGCATGAAGCTTTAATAATGCTGCATGAAGAAGGCTTAGAAAACAGCTGGGCACGCCATAGAGAACAGCATGAAGTGCTAGCTAAAGGTCTGAAAGAATTAGGTATTGAGTTTATAGTACCGGAAGAAGAACGCCTTCCTCAGTTAAACGCTATCTACATTCCAGATGGTGCTGATGATGCTAAGGTAAGAGAGTACTTACTAGCGCACTACAACCTTGAAATCGGTGCTGGTTTAGGGGCATTTGCTGGTAAAGCGTGGCGTATTGGTACCATGGGATATACCGCAAGAAGTGAAAATGTTGCCCTTTGTTTAACCGCTTTAAAGGATGCCTTGCACCAATAAAGAACCACTCAAACTAACTAAAAGTTAATTTAGTGAAAAAAAGACCGCATTTATGAGGTCTTTTTTTTCGCATTGTGAAACTCAAACGGTTTTTATTTCACAAAAACATGTTGGTGGATTTCAGTATATGGAATAGAAAGGGCTTTTTTAACTGCTTTTAACAGAGGTTTTTATATGATGAAATACAGTTTGGCTGTAGTTTTCTATATGTTGAAATACTACATTTGAGTTTGTGCCATTTTTCAGCAGGCTTTGAAAGAGAAAAATGAACAAAAGTGATGTGATAAACATGAGCATTTATAGAGAAAGTTCAGATACTAAATCTATTTAATCTTCTATGCCAATGGACATGACTCTATCGCCGATCTTATTAAGGATAGTTATTTCACCAAGGCAAACGGCTACGATAGATTTACCTTCTTTGAATGCTTGCGGGATAATAACCCTACCAGATTCATTTTTTGGATAGTCTTTAACTGCATGGTTTAACTCTAAGCAGTTCTCATTGTAATAGATAATAGTGACAGTAGTTAGGACGTTAGATGACACATTCAACCCCTTTTTTAAATAGTTACTAATTTTTAAGATATCATAACTGTTGTAGATAAATCTAATTTTGTCTAGCTAGACAGCTATGTAGGGATAGACAGGATACGCCAGTGCTTAGCGATGATTTGTTGATATATTATATATTTGATTCTATCTGCAATAGTTTAAATGATGTGAAATTAGTATCTTATTAAAGCATCGGCTTTTTATTATTCCCATGTATTAACACTACTTGAGTCGTTGAAGTCTTCTCTTTGTGGATTAACTACGCAAAAGCGGTGGCCTGTCGGCGCTTCCATTACTGTCCAACGTTCAAAGGTTTCTACTACTTTTGCGCCAATAGCTTTTAAACGTTTAACTTCAGCTTTGATGTTGTCTGTTTCAATATCAAGGTGTACTCGACTTTCGTGGGCTGTTTTTTGAATTAATATATGTGGTTGATCATTGGGTGAAGTAAGGTGTGAATACCTAGATGACCATTCTTCAGTTGAACGAACACATGCTAAGCCTAAAGCCTGCTCCCAAAAGACATTGGCTTCTTCAATATCATCTACTTTACTATCTAGCACCAATGCCGCTAATCTACTTTTATGCATAAAATCTCCCTCGGTTGTTTCCGTTATTCAAGTACTTCTCTTTGTAACAGCGCTAACATATTGCCTGTTTTGTGATCCAAGCACCTTGGGCTAACTCAGGTGTTAAAATTTGAACAACAAGCCAACCTTAGCAAGTCCAACTTGCGACCAGGACTTATCGTTCCTTAAACTAATGACTAAATTTGCATTAATCTTCATAAATTCCTTACAACCTCTTATTTTTGAGATCGTTCTATTAACCACAAAAAGGGTGAAAACTTTGCGGCAACTCAACGAGAATACAGCGACAACTATACGACACATTTACGACAGGAAAAGAAATAAGTGATCTTACGTCACAATAATAAGCAATTAGTTGATAGATTTTTTATTTTTAGTGAGGATGTTTAAAGCGAACTTAACGAAGGCGGCAAGTGACATTCCTCCAAAGACACCGAAGAAAGTGCAAGCGCCATAAAACTGATTAATGGTTGAAGGGTTAAGTACTTGTGGAATAATAGATGAGGTACCAAATGCAATGAGTAATCCTATAATGCAGCCCAATATCCCGCCTAGACTAACAATAACCGATACATCTTTAGTTACTATGTTCATATGAAACCTATAGTTAATGTTGATATGTAAACGTTTAACTCATACTGTACAGTGATAATACGCTATATTTTAAAATATCTCCGACCAATTGAATTTCAGCCTTTAGGTCTCATTTTTTTTCGCATGTTGGCGATATGTTGATCTCGTTTTTCCAACTTTTTTGGATGCCGGGTATAAAAACCTTTTCTCATTTTTGAATTTTGCCGATCTTTACGTATAGCTGATATTGCTTGGTACTTCGCTGCTAATCCTGATTTGATCAAAAAAGGTTTGAGCCCTAGTCCGAGAAATAAGAGTAGCGGGACATAGTAGATTAATAAATAAGGATTAATAACAGCAACGATAAGCGTTAGCCACAACATTGCTATGTAACAGCCTACTGCAAGAGGACCATATTCAAAACTTGAATTATTCACCGTATAACTCCATAGGTGAGTAGGATAAAGTTACTTTCATTGAGAAAACACCGCGCGTTCTGCAACAATATAGTACAGTGGATTTTTATATTTTTGATACTCACAATAGCAAGAATAGACTAATTTTATAGTATGAGAATCAGTTGCTTTAATTGCATGATCGGTAAGTTCAGTGAAGTCACATGCAGAAGACGAAGGTGCCTCTTCTGCACTTTGGTAACTTAACCCGGTACTTAAATAAGCGACCAAGATAGCTTTCCATAACTCCCTTAAAGCATTATTACTATCTTCTAGGTAAGGCATAAGAATCGACAGTGCATGACAGCCAGTTACTGTGTGTAATAGTGTAAAATTACTTTTTGCGTGAAAAGCCTTTAAAGCCAGGTTGCGTATGTCATCGAAACTAATAGACTTTGGTTGAATAATACTCGTTTTTTGCTTTAGCAAATTTCCAATTTCATCCATTCTATCGACGATTATACCCGGTGAAAACTGATGACTCTCCCCCAACGGCGCAAGTTCTTCTAAAATAGACTCAAGCGTTGCTGATTTGTTCTCATCACTTACCGGTAATAATTGAAATTCAGCACACCAGAAAGCTAAAGCAATGGCTACTTCACTGTCATTATTTGCTTCTATGGCATAGGCCAAACGTATCAAGGCATGAAAAGCTGAAGCGGCGAGGCCGTTGATTAATATCGGCAGCGTTTCTGTTAATACGGCTTTAGCACCATAAGAAGTAATTTGCTGGGTAAAATATTTTAAATAACCTTGGTATTGATTACTGTCACCTAGATGAGTAGTAATATCATCTATCCCAGTAACATTATCTAAGCTATCTAAATCATCAAGGGTACCTAGATCACTGATGCTGTTGTGAAAGGTTTGCTCTAGCGTCGTGTCAGTGGCACCTAAGTTTTTTAACGCAATCAATACCATGGGTAAGTGAGTAGCTAACCGATCATCATAATGAGGATGGTAAACCGCCACCTTTTCAAGTAGCTTATTCAGTGTGGTCATTTCTTCCATGATATTCCTAGAGGGTATCGATGTACGTAATCGCAATTAATTATTAGAAGCAACAAACTCTTCTGCGCTAAAATTACTTTTAAAGGTAAAGGCATTAGGGCTATCGCCATGACTTCGAAGATATTCCAATTTTTCTACGGCTTCCTCAAGCGTGGGGATATGCCCGACCGGAACCCACCATAAAACATAGCTATCTTCTGGTATAGCATGAAACCATTCCTTTTTACGTCTCATAAAGTCGCGGTGATGTGTCCTGAACATGAAGTTTTTAAGTGCATCAGTTGAGTCCCATACAGACATATTTACAATGACATTAGGATCTGAAAAAGCTTGAATATTGGTAGCATCACCACTGTCGTCTTTTAAGCGCCAAATAAAGCCCTCACTCGACTCAGCTAGGTTATTAACAGGGTCTAAGTTATCAACGAACTCTTTAATCTCTGGCGCTTCTAATGAGTATTTTGCCTTTGCAATATTTAGTTGTGCTAGGTGCATGGAACCCCTCTTTGGTTAATGTTTTTGAATATAGTGCTATAACAATTAAGCAATATGTTTAGTATATCTCTTAAAAATCAATGTCGGCATCAAAACTGCCATCCTTATTGCGGAATAGGCGGCCTAAAAACCTAAATATCCATATAATAATTTCGACAGGAAACTCTATGATCAGTTCTAGGATCTCGAGAAAGATACTTTCTTGTTCTCTCTGACCACGCCTTTTACTTGGCCAAACAAAATAGGCAAGAACAAAACAACCAACAGCGCCAAAGAGGCTTGGCCAATGAAAACCCCTGATAATTGCAACCATAAATACTGCCCCAGCGATAAAAATTACTGTAGCGATAAGCTCTCTCAATGTTTCCATACTCAATTTCCTTTTTAACAGTGATTGTGCAAAGTCCGGCGAATCAATAGCTATTGATTCAGTTCAGTCGTGTTAGTGAAATAACACCGAAAATACACATGTTAACAATGCCAAAAAAGAACAACCATGAGATATGTTAATCTCCATACAGTAAAGGCCTCATTATGATGCAAATTTTAGCTAGTTAATCAGTTGAATGAATATTGCAGCCTATGTGTTTTTATTGTTGTTAATTAATTTTTTGTGCTGAGTTAATAGCGAGTCTAACTTTTCTTTTGAAAGCGTAAAAATTTGAACATCTTTAATACCTTCTTTCGACAATTGAGTTTGCTCTCCACCTTCAAAGGTAATTTTTAGGCCTAGCCTATTAAGTGTTTTATCATCATATGAAAAGAGACTTGCATCTCTTTGGTCTTTTAAACTAGGCATCATACCTAATATGGTTACAGCCTGATTAACACCAACCCTATCAAAAAAAGCAGCTTCTTCACTCTGCCACTTTTTAAAAAAATGGGATATTGACTCTTCTTCATTGGTTCCTGTAAAGAACATCTGTATTTTACTTAACCATGAGTGATTTAGCGTTAGCTTCGAGTAAAATGGTTGCGTAGCGCCGCCGTGCCAACCAAGTAATGCGCCTTTTTCAATGGTCACGTTATCACTTGCTGCGACAATATAATTTGCACATGACGATACACAAAAATTTGGCACGATAACGCTCAAACCATATTTATTAACTAATCGACCAATTTGCATGCCACCGATAACATCACCGCCTGTGCTATTTATTATTAAAGTATCGATAGCCTCAGGATTTTTAGCTAATAAATCTTCAAATAAACTCGCATTTTGAACGGATGTTTCGCCGACAAATTTAATAGTGTGAGCGTCAAATAAGTTGATGCTAGTTTCATCAGTATTATCACTAACGACACTTGAGCAGCCAAATAAAAGTAAGATAGGGAAATATAGTAGATAGCGCATCCTTGCTCCATAGGGTTTATCTAATTCTCACTAATATCACATAGCTTCAACGAATTAGATAATAAATGTTTATGATTTTTTGTAAGGAGTTAAGTCTCCCTCCGAATCACTATGTCGGAGGGCTTTTAGTGATGTAACTTATTGTAAGTTACTAATTAAGCCAAACCACAACCTTTTAAAATAATCGTGGTAAGTGATTCAATGACACTGTCAAAGTCATCATCGTTCATCGCCTCTTTACCAAAACCAGCCAGTACCTGTACGTTAAAATCAGCATAATGCTGCGTTGAACTCCAGATAAGAAATAGCAAATGATATGGATTAACCGCATCAATTTGACCTTGTTCAATCCAAGTTTCAATAACGGTAATTTTTTCATCTAACCATTGTTTAAATTCTGTCTGTAAATAATCTTTAAGAATAGGAGCACCGTGAATTACTTCACTAGCAAATATCTTAGAGCCATCGGGGTCATGTTTTGCGTGCATGATTTTTTCATGAATATAGGCGGTGAGAATCGTTTTAGGATCGTCATCTACACTTAGGGTATCAAAGCTGGTATTCCAGCTAACAATAATCTCATTAAGTAGCTGCTGGTAAAGGTCGGTTTTATCATTAAAATAATAATGAATGTTTGCTCTAGGGATATTTGCTCGTTCGGAAATACGCTTAATTGAAGCGCCTTTAAAACCATGGGTTACAAATTCTGTTTTGGCAGCAGTTAAAATTAGGGCAACATTCTTTTGGCGAACTTGTCCTACAGATTCTTTTTTTACCGACACAAATACCTCAACACTTTATTATTCATACTAGAGAAAATAACTTTATAACAAGTTTTAACTGACAGCTATAGCTTTCTGGTATATGAAATCATTATTTGTTAGAAAACAAGGTATTTGCTAAATATTTTCTGTTTACCTGTTTTATTAAGTTGATGATCTGGTTGCTTGTTCTACTGACTAGCATGTTTTTTAAGTGATTTATTAAGAGTCTCCACCTGTTTTTGATTTCTTTTTCGACAATTAGTCCTATCTTGAGCATGACCTTGGCTGCAACTAGATGAGTTACTATCTGTTGCTGCTGAAATACCAGTATAAATAGCATTAACCGCAGGGTTACTCGGACGAAGAGTACTGCAAGAAGTTAATAAAAGCAGTGAGAGTAAAAGCATATATTTCATTGATAACCTTTCCTTGATATTTGTATAACGCCCCATAAGGGCTAATGACTTTTTGTTAAATGTTAAAAAAGGCAAACAGTACTATCTGGCGTCCATGACACTTTATATTCTATATTTTTAGAGTGCCCATCTAAGTATATTATTTTTGTCCATCACCATGATCTTGATTGTTATTAGGTAGGTCATTGCAAACAGCACAATTAATATTTTTGCGATAATTATAGAAGCGTCTAATTGCAAAAATAGCGACTGATACCAAAGCCCACAACACTCCAAATTTAATAGAGTATTCTAGACTTCTACCTTTCAAGTATTGAACACTTGCTAGCAAAACAAAAATAGCGGGTAGCGCTATAGAATATTGAACGGTCCATTTTTTTATTGGCATTATTTGTCCTTATTTAACGGCTTGAAACTACGTTTTTTTTAACTCTTGAGACAAAACATCTTCCATCGTAGTTTTCTGGGGTAATTGCTTCTCTAGTATGTCGACTAGCTCACTATATTTTGGTGAGCCACCTAGTTGAGGAGACATAATTGTAAGAAAAACTAATAGGGATGCCAAATACGTAAATGTATCACCAGATAGTGAATCAAAGAGCATTGCTAGCAGAGCGGCAACCATTACTGAGAATAAAATAGGTTGTATAAATTTGATTTTGTTTCGTGATTTAATCGCAGCTTTAATAACTGTAACTTCTTTTGGGCTCATATCCATGACCAAATACTCCTGAAAACATTGTGCCCAAATAATGGGCAAAAATTAGTTTGCTAAATTGTGTAGTGAAGCGAAGTCGAGCAAACTGTATTTATTCTCGCTTCATTGTTTTGTTAGTTTGTTCAGGTTAACTAACAATAAATTACCACGTTTATGGGAGAGGCGAAAGAATCAAAAACTCTCATCGAAAATTTGTATCGAAATTTGAGTTTTGTTACAAATCCAGCAAAAAAAGCAAGGCAACTTTAGTTAAAGTCGCCTTGCTTTGATATGGCTGTTTCATAGCATTAGCTCATGAAGAGCAAAGGAGTTTATTGCTCTGCTTTTATCTCAACACGTCTTTGATGCAATAACGGCTCAGTGTAACCGCTGGGTTGCTCTTTTCCTTGGTTTTAAGAGGGTGAACTTCTTGATAAATAGTAAGGGAGCGCCCATTTAATGCAACAGAAGCTCTAATTAAGAAGTTACGTTTCGATAGATCTAAATCTGACCAATCAACATAGAACACAGGTCTATTTGTGGTAATGAAACGGGATGAAATATCGCGATAAATATTAAGTAATTCTGATTGTAAATGAGGGCTAGAGCAGAGCTTATCAGACCGTTTAATATTGTGTTTTTCTTTAGCGGAAGAGTTAATTCCTCGGCCAATAGTTGTCACTGTACAATCGGATCCCGAAAGTAAGCTTTGCATACAAGAGTAAACAGAATTACGCCGAACCTTATGCATATCTTTGGTGACATTAGACAATAAATTATTCAATATAGTAGACGCATTCATGGCAACTCTTGGCTTTGATTAGTTTTGTTTGGCGATAGATCTGATCACCAAATGCCATGAATGTTCCATTTATCTTACATGTATTATTTGGGTCGGAGCGTTTCAATAATTTGTGCATCCACCCAATGGATAGTTACCCCTTCGTTTCCGCGTTTTTTCCTCAAATCAAAGAAGATAAATTTTCCATCTGGTGACACACTTGCGCTTTTTTCTGAGGCGGAGGTATTGATTTTGTCGCCCATGTTGATGGCAGGGCCCCATGAGCCATCTGCCGCTCGAAAGCTGATATAGAGGTCGGAGCTGCCATATCCACCTTCTCTTATGCTATCAAAGATAATGTAGTTTTCATCCGAGGCAATGAAGGGGTGAGCATTGTATTTGCCTATGCCAAACTGCGGGCCTAGTGACTTCGGTTGTTCATATTTGCCGTTTAGAAAAGGTGAATAGCGAATAGGAGTATCGAATTTCGGGGTAAAGGTATCAAAATAGTAAGTGCCGTTGGAAGAGGCTGAAAGCCTCATAATGTCGATATCTTCGAAAGGTGCACCATGTCTTTTTAGCTCCGACCAACCGTCGTTAGTGCGCTCAATATAACTATTGTTTAAATAGATGGTATTGCTATTGGGAGAGATGAATGCCCCGCCCACATTTTGTTTGACAATAGACTTTTGCCATTGATTATTTTTATATTCAATAACATACAATGAATAAACTTCTTTTTCATCACGCCTGACGAAATAAAAGGTATTCATATCCGCCCCGAACATGCCCTCAATTTCAATAAATTCCTCCGTATTAACAATACCGGGGGCAAAAATCTCAGGTGTTGAGCTGGGTGGCGTTTGACCGAGATACGGACCATCTGGGATGGGAATGTCATCTTGGGCATGACTTCCGCAACTCATTATCAACAGAGAAAGTACCAGAGATATTGAAGAGTAAATAGATTTCATAAATTTTTCCATATATTGAATTAAACGAGTTATTGAGCGTTGCCAAATATTGAGAAAACTAAATATCATGTTCATATCTATCTTTTATTGAAATTATGTCAGATGTAAAAATTTCAAGAGTCAGCCAAGTAGCTTTGTCCAAAATATTGGTCTTTTGATTCTAAAAATATCTTTAGACCATAACTTTGCATAGTAACTAATACTAACGACAGTAAGTAAAAAGGAGGTTTAGTAAACTCATTGGGTTTCCTCAAAAGGATCACAAGTGCTAATTTAGTACCTGTCTTGCGTTTAGTCTTGTAAAATCTTGACACTCTTTTTATAGATACCTGGCGTAACGCCCACATACTTCACAAAAGAATGACTGAAATGACTTTGGTCGTAAAAACCTGAATCAATTGCGATATCCGTAATACTTGAGCTTGAATCAAGTAACTGTTTTGCGTTTTCAATTCTAGCTGCAATTAAGTATTCCGAAGGGGAAAGTCCAATTTTTTTCTTGAAATTTTTTTGAAGATTAAATTTATTTATTTTGAATTTTTTTTCAAGACTCTCTAGCGTAATTGACTCTTTGTAGTGTTGAGACAAATAACAAAGAATCTCTTCAAAATTAGTGTGAATAGGGGGGAGGTAATTTGAATATTCGTTGTTATGCACAGTATCAAGAAAGAGCTTTTTTAATATTTCAGAAATATAAAATTCATTGGTTTCAAATGTATTATCGACATAGGTTATGAAGTAAGGAAAATTAAATAAAAATGAATAATCGATATTAAGGGAGTTCGTGACATTTTTAATTACATCATCGTTTAAATAAACAGCTTTGTAGCGCCACAAGCTGTTCTTGTTTCCCCAATGTTTATGAATAGAATTTGGTGGGATAAGCAAAACGGCGTTTTTGCTTAGCAAGAAGGACTCATTTGCAAATGAAATATGTTCACTGCCATACTCAATAAAAGCTAGACTCCAATTTTCATGAAAATGAAAAGGAAAAATTTTGTCTATAAATGTAGCTGATTTAATTTCGATTCCGTCAAGTATCTGCGACTTTTCTATTTTAATTTGGTTTAGAATCATGAGCCTAGTTTATCTTCATTAAAGTGTTGACGTTTAAATACTCAGTTATCATCACTCGCTAATACCTTTTTAATAAAGAAAATAAGTGTAACAAATTATTTTCATTTTTTACCCCCGTAAAGTAGTAGGCTAATGTGTAAGTAGACTTTTACAATGAAGAAGCAAAGTGCAATTTCACTAAGGTCAAAAATGAAATTGTAGTGGTCAAGTGATCCTGTCCACTCATTTAGAGTCAAATGGTTCATTTTTCTAGTCCGCTCTACGCACTTAGTTACCATCAGTGATTGAAAAAGGTTGGAGTGTTTGTAAGCCAATAGCAAGGCAACTTTAGTTAAAGTCACCTTGTTTTGATATGGCAGTTTCATAACATTTTTTTGATAAAGAGCTATGAGGAATTATTGCTCTGATTTTATCTCAACACGTCTTTGATGCAATAACGGTTCGGTATAACCACTTGGTTGCTCCTTACCTTGGAAGATAAGCTCCGCTGCTGTTTTAAAAGCAATACTATTATCAAAATCTGTCGACATAGCAATATAGCCACTATCACTAGCATTTTGTCCATCAACAATAACTGCCATGCGTTTTAGTGATTCATTCACTTGTTGTTCGTTAATAACACCATGATATAACCAGTTACAAACATGTTGGCTTGATATTCTTAACGTTGCTCTGTCTTCCATACGAGCTATATTGTCAATATCAGGCACTTTAGAGCAACCAACCCCTTGATTAACCCAACGACCTACATAGCCCAGTAGCCCTTGGATATTATTATCTAATTCTTTTTGAATAGCTTCGAGGGACAACTGATCTTTATTTTTTAACAAAGGAATAGTTAATAGGTCTTCTAAATCATCAATAGTGCCTGGTCGAACAAATTCTGCCTGCATGGCACTTTGAATGTCTTGCACATTGACCTTGTGATAATGCATCACGTGTAATGTGGCAGCCGTTGGTGAGGGAACCCAAGCACAGTTAGCGCCTGACTTTGGATGAGAAATTTTACTCTTAACCATTTCAGCCATTTGGTCAGGTATAGCCCACATGCCTTTACCAATTTGTGCCTTACCTTGTAAACCAGCTTGTAAACCAATGCGAACATTGCGATTTTCATAAGCTGTGATCCATGGCTCATCTTTCATCAGGGCTTTTTGTGCCATTGCGCCTGCTAACATACTGGTATGAATCTCATCACCCGTTCTGTCTAAAAATCCGGTATTAATGAATGCCAAACGTGTTTGTGCAGCGCGGATACATTCTTTTAAGTTGGCAGAAGTACGGCGTTCTTCATCCATAATGCCCATTTTGATAGTGTTTTGAGCTAAGCCTAATTCACGCTCAATAGCGCTAAATAAATCATGACTAAAGGTAACTTCTTCTGGGCCATGCATTTTAGGTTTTACTATGTAAATGCTACCTTGTTTAGAGTT
>PJEL010003970.1_pt1 | contig 12394 bp, 10 predicted proteins | sample 1853271 | NCBI WGS metagenome assembly PJEL01 (sample SAMN08108733, study PRJNA415343) | Invertebrate metagenome, whole genome shotgun sequencing project. | host: Globobulimina | place: Sweden: Gullmar Fjord | collected 2015-08 | reverse complement strand
CCTCGGTTAAACCAAGAAGAAAATAAGTGCCGTATATCCATATCTAGTGCTAACAATTTTTTGTCTTTTGCAATAAAAGATAACAAGTCTTCGCGCAGCTTCACAAGGGCGGCTGTGCCGCCTGGTGCTAAATTAAGCCGCCTAAACAATTCTTGCGTACTAGGTTCTGAAATGGCATGTAATGCCCTTGAACTTTCTGCTGAAGGATTATTTGACCATTGTTTTATAGATTCACGCAAAGCCTTTTCATCAACAACGAAATCTCGATTAATTGCTTGGAAAAACGATAACCTTTCTTCTTCACTTAAAGTTTTATATTTTTCTAAGATTTTTAATGATCGGGCAAGATTAGTGGCTTCGCCCGTGTTTGACAGTAAACCTTCGCACATAGCTACTATAGTTACATTCTCATTACTGTTAATCATCGTACTTCCGATGTCAGTAATCCGGGCTACGATGTCTTCCAACAAGTTAGGCCATTTCGTCATTTTTACCTCGACTTTATATATTACATTTACAAACGTTTAACAGGCACGCCCTAAGTAATTATCGATAATATACCTTTGGCATCACTATTATCGTCAATACTAATATAACTCACTCTCAAAGGATAGTAAAAAGCAATAAAGAGAAACCAATACAAATAATCAACAATTCAATGACCACTATATACAACAACCTTATATCGATTAAAATCAATAGCTTAATTAACACACAAGCAAAATGATCATAACGATAAAAACTTAACATCAATGTAATTGTCGTTTATTATTCAAATAAAATGAAAAAATAGTTATTTTAATTGCAATATTATGTTACGTTTAAATTTCCTTAAATTAAAAAATAAATAAATGGGACACTGAATTATGATTAAACGCATATTACAAGGCAGCGTAATAGCCGCTGTTGCAAGCAGTTCGATGGCTTATGCCGAAGATACAAAAATAACTTTTGGTGGTTTTGTTAAATTAGATGCCTACAATGATGACAAAGTGAATAGCTCACTCGGTCCACGAGGCTATGATTTACTCGACTTTCGTTCAATCCCTTTAGATGGCACAGCCGCTGCAGACAAATCTGGCAGTACCAAATTTCATGGAAGAGCATCAAGAGTCTATATTGAAACAGAGACACCTTTTCAAGGCGATGTAATAAAAACCCATATTGAAGGCGACTTCTTTGGTCGTGTAGATACAGGCGGTGGTACTGATGATGATACACTGACCAACTCTTATGAATTACGTTTAAGAAGTGCATGGGTAAGCTGGGGCAACTGGATGGCCGGCCAAAACTGGAGTAACTTCGTGGACCTTTCTGCTTATCCAGAAGGTATGGATTTCTCAAGTATCACTGGACGTGCACTTATAAGACAGTCTCAAATTCGTTACACGTACCCATTGGGCGGCGGTGACCGTTTAGCCTTCTCTCTTGAGAATCCTGAGACAGACTACAATAGAGGAACACCTGCACCAGGTGCAAACGCAGACGAAGACGAAACAATGCCTGACATCATTGGTACTTACTATAACAAAACTAGTTTTGGTCACGTTAGAGCTAGTGCATTAGTAAGAAGACTTGGTGTTGAGACTTTTAATACAGGGGGCGATATTTCTAACTCGCAATCTGACCATACTATGGGCTATGGAATTGGCTTGTCTGCCAAGATTAACTTCAGTAAAGAGCTTAACTTAAAGCTGAACTTTAATGGTGGTGATGGTATTGGTCGTTACCTTCATAGTAATCATTATAGGTCTGCTATCTTTACGGCTGACGGAAAACTTGAATCAGAGTCTGCTTGGGGTGCAAATTTTATGCTCCAATACAAGCCATCAGCTACTATGCGGTATAATATCGGTTACGGCTTACTCGAGATTGATGTAGAGAAAGATCATATTGTTTCTACTGCTGTGAATAAATCTATTGGCACTTTCCATGCTAATGCAATTTATACTATTGCACCACAGTTAAACGTTGGTGTTGGTTATACTTATGCTGAACGTGAAGTTGAGAATGGCACCGAAGGTGACATTTCACGCATCATGTTTTACATAAAGAAAGATTTTAAAATGTCATTTTAATATCTAATCAATACAACGGTGGTCTTATGGCCGCCGTTGTATAATATAATTTACGCAACTTAGTTGTTACTTTCTCTAATCTATTAACCACATATGTGGATTCCAATTAAACATATCAAGAATAAAACCTTCCCATAACGTCAGAATACCCAGAGACTAAAACTACATTAACGTTAGCTAACACAGCTGAATCTAAAGTAAAACTATAGGCTGAAAAAGCATTAAACCAGTAAAAAGTTGACTGTCATTCATGCTAAAAACCAGCAACTTAATAGCAACTGATCACCGAAGTATTAAGTAAAAGCTATAGCGTTATAAAATAGATAAAATTTTATAGGGAGGAATTATTATTGAAGCAACACAGTTCAACTAAAGAAAGAATACACCTCAAAGTGAACACTCTCACTCTGCCCTCAAATTAAAATTGTTGTATGTTGATCTTTATTGAAGAACCTGTGAATTAAAAGCAAGCTAAATCTAAAATTCAGTAATTAAATAAGAGACAACATAGTTAGTGTATGGTCCCAATCAAAGATAAGTAAGATAGAATATCACTTCAAACGTCATACCCAGTGATTATACTAAAACACCAACGACACCTTTATAAAGTAAAGTTATTCCTGCAATAAATAAGAAGAAATAACAGAACCGATAAATAGTACTAACACTTACGGTTTGAAGTAAATAATAACCTAAAGCGACACCAATAGGTGCTAATGGAACTAGTATTAATGAAGCGATAATATTTGTATGGTCAAATAGGCCAAGCCAGATATATGGGATCAATTTCAACAGATTAACCACCGCAAAAAACCAGGCAAAAGTCCCCATCAAAATAGTTTTATCCATGTTCTGAGGCAGTAAATAGATACTGATTGGAGGGCTACCAGCGTGAATACCAAAGCTAGTAAAGCCTGAAATTGCCCCCCAAATAGTTCCTTTTAACCGATTTGGTTGGAGCACCGTGTCAATCTTAGGTTTAAACCAGTAATTAAGAGTAAAGATAACGGCAATAGCTCCTATTATTATCCGCATCATATCAGCTGAAAGGTAACGAAAAGTGAAGGTTCCTACCAAAAGACCGATTACTGCACCAGGAATAATTATCTTAAGGTTTTCTTTGCTGCATTGACCACTAAAGCTCTTGAGTGCGAATAAATCCATAACAACTAAAATTGGCAGCAAGATTGCCGCTGCCTGAACCGGTGAAACAGCCAGGGCAATCAAAGGTACAGACAGCATAGAGATACCACCACCAAAACCGCCTTTAGCCATACCAAAAAGTAAAACGGCAGGAACTGCACAAAGGTAAAAAAAAGGATCTGTAATCATAGAGGACTCAATATAATATCAAATAGCAACATAAGTAATATTTACATATGCCATGCGCAAATTGGTCAAGGTAGTCGAATTAATTGCTTCCTTGACTGCATAGGTAGTGTTTTTAAATATTCTAAAGCTACCCAACCTAAAAACTATATAACCATAGATTCGAGAACCAACTGAAAGCCAATAGCTCATTGGTACTTTTATTTTTAAAATGCCATTTTGTACTTCTAATGGCTTTTGAAAATTCGGAGCCTTGAGCCTAGCTATATTCAATTTAAAAATTGAATATTGAACAGTGATAAACCAATTTGTACTTAAGCGCCTCTCATTCCAGAATAGCTTAGTTTGTATATGTCCAAAAATTATTTATAGGTATAAACTAAGGAAATCTTCCTTTACGCCATGTAAGCGAAGAAAACCTCAACGAAATTTTAATGCTTACCTGTTAGCTTGAGCTTATAGTGCTTATAGTGCTGAGCTTAGATATCGCTCTAGATAATAAAATAGAATCACTCCTTAATACTATTTCAACATTATTAAAGGCATAGTTAACATGATGATTTTGACCACTGGATGACAGATTCGAAAGGTTTTTTAAAGTATTTTAATTGAAGTTGTAAGTAGACAATTTTAATGAACTGTAGCAATCAACTTTATGATCAAAACATCCATTACCTTTTTTATCCTAATCTACTGAAAATATAAAAAGCGTGATGTACAACACCAACGCCATCACCAACACCAACACCAACACCAACAAATATTTTAAGACGTTTTCTGCGTTGATTCAAAACCCTGTATATTTACAATTAAAGATAACTCAGTAACAATCATTATTTTTTAACGACATTAATAAAAGCAAATAAATTGCTTATCATAATTTCTTTTGATCTAAACAATCATCAGAGAAAATTATAATAAGCAATATTCAATCATATTAAGCTTTGTTTAGTGTCGCATCGAAGTAAAATCTTAAATAGTCTTCATGAACTGCACCTGAAAGTTCAAAACCTTCAACAGGAAAAGTACCCGCCGCTTTTCTTTCATAACCCACAACTAAGTCTTCTCTGACACCGAACACAGTATCTTGATCTAGATACGGGTCATCATCAGGAAACACTTCTGTAACTAAGCTTTTAAAGCCTGGTGCTGAAACAATGTAGTGAATATGGGATGGTCGCCAAGGATGTCTTCCTGTAGCATCCAACAACTTGCCAACGGGCCCATCACTTGGTACGGTGTAGACGCAAGGTTTAACCGTTGTAAAACGATACTTACCTTCCTCATCCGAAGTAAACACACCATGAAAACTATTGATGTCCTGCTCTTCGTCTTGAGAAGAGTATTTACCATTCGGCGCAGTTTGCCAAATATCTATTGAAGCCCCTGGAATCGGATTACCATCAATATCTTTAATACAACCCTCAACTAGAACAACCTCACCTTCGTAATGTCGTTTAAAGTCAGCGCCCAATTTCATGGGAGGTGAATTATTTATATGAAACGGTCCTAATACACTAGAACTTGTCGCCTTCGGGTTAGAATTAAGCATATCAACCAACGAAGATACTCCCAGCACATCAGACAACAACACAAATTCATTGCGTTCCGGTGTCGTTATTTCACCGGTCCATTGCAATAAAGCAAGTGCTTGTTGCCATTCATCGTGGGTGATTTTTGCATCCTTAATAAAGCCATGCAAATGATTGGCTAAACTTGTCATAATTTCTTTCAAACGTGGATCTGTATCCTCACTAAAATAACTAAGGAAAGTTTCCGTTATATTATCGCTATTGACTGACCGCATGGTAGTCTCCTAAAAAAATGTTTTTAATTTAATATTCCAATACTCAATACTGGAAAGCGTATTAAAACAATCAATACAACTAGCATTATCGCCGCAAACGGTAACGCTCCCATAAAGACGTCTTTCAAACTAATTCGTTCATCGTCTAAAGTCGCTTTAATAACAAAACAACTTATGCCGAGGGGGGGAGTTAACAAGCCAATTTCAGCACCTACAACCGTAATAATACCAAACCAAACCAGGCTTAAGCCCATCGGTTCAATAAGTGGTAAAAACAAGGGAACAACAATCAAGATGACTGATGCTGTGTCTAGTAATGTGCCAAGAAAAAGCATTAAGCATACGTACATGACCATAAGCTCGAAGAAGCCTATGTTATTCTGCGCTAATATATCAGCCAATTCATTCGGCAGACCTGCAATGCCAAGCATACGACTGTATATTGAAGCCGCTGTGATCAGAAATAAAATGGATGCTGTAATATGTCCCGTCTCAATCAAGGTCGACCATATTTTCGCAAAAGTCATTTGTTTACGTGCAAACGCAATAATGATCCCAACCGCTGCTCCAGCAGCACCTGCTTCTACTGGTGTTAACCAACCTGAATAGATCCCGCCTAACACAATAAATATAAGCGCGCCAAGAGGTGCTACTTTTGTAAAAATGTCTCGATAAGATAAATCATCATAATCAACATCTTTATGACCACCTATAAACTTTGGCGTAAATTTACCCATAGCCCAGATTGAAAAGATATACACAACGGCTAACAAAGTACCTGGCACAACTCCTGCTAAAAACATGTCGCCAACAGATTGTTCTGCAACAAAAGCATAAATAATTAACATCGCTGATGGAGGTATGATCATTCCTAAAACAGAAGATCCAGCAACCACGCCAACCGCAAACCTTGGGTTATAGCCATAACGCAACATTTGTGGCACCGATACTTTTGAAAACACAGAAGCGGAAGCGATAGATGAACCGGTAACGGCGGCAAATACTGCATTGGCACCAACCGTTGCCATACCAATACCTCCTGTTACTTTACGAAAGACGTGATTCATCACTTCATAAATATCTTTACCCATACCTGCTTTCGAAACAATCAACCCCATAAATGTAAATAAGGGGACGGTTGCGAAAGCGTATTCCATGGCACTTTCTCCTATTGCCATTTTCAATAGGTTCATAGATAAATCGAAGTTATCTTTCATTAACCAAATAGCAATGAATGAAACAACTCCAAGTGCTATTGGTATGTATAGTCCAGCGTAAATTAAAAATATTATTGCAACAACTGAAACTAGTCCGATTTCAATCGGGCTCATGAACGTTCTCCTAATTCATCGGCACTATCATCATCTTTCATTTCATCCATTCGTACGAGTTCAATATCTTCCGAATTTAAGATAACTTTAAGAACAAAAATAAGTGAACATAAGCCGGCACTAAGTAAAATAGTTAATTTTATTGGCCACCACGGTGCCATGAAAACACCAGGGATACCGAAAAAGTCTTTAGTTTCAAACATCTCCAAAAACTCTGGCCACATAGCAACTGCAATCAGCACCATTAACGTTGCTGAAATAGCGTTTATGATCCGTCGAAGTGTCCTAGCGACACCTGGATATTTATGTGCAATGAGAGTAAGTAAACCATCTGACCGAGTGAGTCTATTTACACGTACAACATCGGGTAATTGTAAAAAAACAATTAACACCATTGAAAACTGAACAACCTCTACCGTCCCTCTAAAGGGCATATTAAACAAGCCCCGAGCGATTACGTCGTAATCGACCACCAACACTAAACCTAGCACGACAAGCGTGCCTATGGCGTTGCACACTTTAGCAACACCACTTGCAGCGAGAGAAAGGCGGACAGCGGCTCGAGTTAACACATTTTTCATGAGCTTTTCTCCTACTGTAATCGAGCCAAATTAAAGCTCAGAAGCCCAATCTCTTGAAGGAGTAAAACCTGCTGCTTTCAACTTAGCCATGTAAGCTTTCAACATGTCAGTACCCGGCTGGCCCTTTTTATCTAAAGATTTAGCCCACTCAACTGCGATGTTTGGCATAGCATCAGCCCACTCTTTGCGTTGAACTGCTGTCATTTCAACAATTTCCCCACCAGAAGCTACATATGCATCGATACTTTCACTAGCTCGATCCATTGCAATAGCAGAAATATGGTCTCGATAAAGGACTGAAACTTCCATCAGTACATCTTTAACTTCTTGTGGAAGTTTTTTCCAGTAATCAGCATTAGCTGTCACTGTTTTAGAGTTAACCGCACCTAAATTAGCTTTCAACATGTAAGGGGCAACTTCAGCAATTTTGAATGTTTTTGCAGCTTCAGGCCATAACATTGCATGGTCAACAAGGCCCGTTTGCAGCATATTATAGAAATTTGTTAAGCCACCGCGCACACCAGCTGCATCCTTAATACCTTCAATGTAACGTAAATTCATACCTGCACCGGCAATTTTGTCACCTTCCATATCCGATATTGAATTGACTTTTTTCTTGCTAAATATCTCGTAAGAATTCAGTACCACACCAGTCGCCAAATAAACTTGATTTTGCTTTTTGAATTCCTGTTGCATAGTTGGGAATTCTTTTGCAATTTCATCAACAGCTTTAGCAACAACTCTTGCATCGGCACTAACAAAAGGATTCACTGCCGCGATTGCTTGGCTTGGTAGTTTTGAACTATGAAAAATAGTAGTCACAATACCTATGTCACCGAGACCCAATTTTATACCTTCAAGAACACCTTTAGGCTTAACAATGGTGCCACCGTATGACTCTTGCCAATTCATTTTATAGTTTCCAGAAGCGGCTAAGCGCTTATCAACTTCTGGTATAAAGAAGTTACTAAACTCTGCAACCCAAAGAGCCTTCGCTGGATACCCATCTATAACTACTGCATCAATAGTTTCTGTTGCTAACGCTGGCATTACAGCACCCGCAGTCATCGCTGCGCTTAATATTAAATTACGAATTAATTTTGTTTTCATTATCTTTCCCCATAAGTTTTATTACTTTAGTTATTGTTTTAATCTACTACTGTCCATTCTGTGTTTACTTCTGTTCCTGCATTTTTAAAAAGTTTTGATAGAGGACAAAATTTTTCAACTTGTACTCCTACTTCAATTAATTGCTCCTGTGTTACCGGACCATTCGCCCGAATGTTCAACTTAATACTTATAAAAGGTGCTTCCACCTCTTCAGCCAAAGTCACTCCACGCCTATCCAATTGGCACGAAGCCTCAATGTCTAATTGACCTATGTCGACTCCCAATGATTTAGCGCATTTATGTCCAATGACATTAGTACAACCTACCAGTGAAGCGATAGCCATTTCCGTCGGGGTGACCCCTTCATTTGTGCCGCCTCGCTCAACAGGTTCATCGACAATGCAATCTAAATCACGAACCTTAACATTTGCTCTCGCATGTGAAGAACATTGGGCCTTTGCTCTAAGTGTTGCAATTGTTTTTAATTTCATTTTGTACTCCTCAACTCTTAATTAAACACAAGTCCCATACGCTTAGCTCTTACAAATAACTACATACTTCATCGAATTTAAATCGAGGTAGTTTTTGAAAAAGAGCCTTTTCATCTGCGTATCCTAAATTACATAAGAAGTTTGAACGCTGTGTGGTACCTTTAAAGAATTCTTCGTCGACGATCTCGTTGCTAAACCCTGACATAGCACCAACGTCCAAACCCAGTGCTCTAGCACCAATCATAAAATAAGCCCCTTGCAAGGTGCCATTTAGAAAAGCTGTGTGCTCAATGTAAGCGTCTTTACCTTCAAAAAATGGACGACGGTCTTCGTGAGGAAACAAGAAAGGGAGTTTTTTCCAAAAGCTTAAGTCGTAGGAAATTATTGCAGTTACAGGCGCGTTCATCATCTTGTCTATATTTTTAGCTTTAAGTGATTTTGCTAAGCGTGCCTTACCTTCAGGGCTTCTAACAAAAATAAAGCGCGCAGGGCAGCAATTCATGCTAGTAGGCCCATTTGCAACAATCTCATATAAAGTCTCTAAAATTTCTTCAGATACTTCTTTATCCTGCCAATCGTAATGGGAACGTGCGTCTCTAAGAATTAGATCGATAGAGTCGTTATCTAGACGTGGTTTACGAGACCTTAAATCCCTTACGGCTTCTTGTGCTTCAATACGTGCTTTGACTAATTCGTCACCTGTTAATGCTGTCATTTGATCTCTCAATTTTTATATAAAACCACTTTATTTTTAACGACAATAACAAAAAATGTCAAATAATATCGATTTTATTTTAATTATTAAAAAAATAAATATACTTATTTGGAGTGAATCTGGCTAATAGCTGAGAATGTGGCCTTTTTGTCTTCAAATTTTTCTAGTCTCTTTATATAGCTAATAGGTGTATTAAGTGAAAATTTAGCTATTTATAGATATCCAACTTGTTTTAATCGACAATCAATAGTAATGTTTCTTATTATCGATTTTATAGTTAGTAAAGGAACAAAAATGCCTACTTGGAAAGAATATAAAAAAGAATCTGTTGAACGAGGCTCCCTTGCCTTTGAAGTTTACTGTGTACATAGTAAACCAGCGGGCGAAATGAGTGCGGTCAAACAAAATTTGCCGGCCCATTTGGCCTATCAGGCAGAGCAGGAAAAGAAAGGAACCTTGATGTTAGCAGGCCCTGTTTCAGATTTATCCGGTGAGTTGATGGAGGGAGAAGGCCAAATTATCTATAGAACAGCATCTCTAGAGGAAGCCCTTAAGATTACAGAAAATGATCCTATGCATCTAAGTGGAGCCCGCAGTTTTACAATACGTCGGTGGCTAATAAATGAAGGTTCATTCCAACTTGACCTTAAATTATCAACCCGACGTATCAACCAATATTTTTGATAGCTTAGAAGTATCTCTTTTTAATATTTTTTGAAACTTAGTCCGCAGGGTAATGTAATTAGTCGCACTAAATAAAAGATATAAAATATTAGAAAGTTAAATACTTTGCCTTAAAAATCATACGTTCAGTCATAACCATAGGCTGATTTTATCACGCTGATAGATAGTATTCTGTTCCTGAAAAGAGGGGCTCTTTTCGTGTAACCAATAGTTATCTATCAGCATGATAAAATTAGTCATGAACCATTAAAGAGTTGCATGTAAGGCTTGTATCTATCAAGCCGTTAATGGTCGAGAATGGTAGTTGAAATTCTGACCTCACTGTCAGGTATTTCTCTGACACTTATGCAAGGCGGTTCGTCATCATAATGTGCTCTTTAGATATACCCATTTTTTTAGCGCGGTATGAATGATTAAATGAAACGCCCATATTATAAAAAGACATTATTAGCTTTAATATTGAACCCGTTTTTAACCGCCCTCATGAATACATTTCACAAAGGTGTAAATAAAAAACCAAAATTACAACTTATAAATTGCTGCAAAGTGGTTTTAGCAAGCTTTAATGCGTCATTTTGTATGAGACTGCTATCTGTATTTTCTAAGCACTAACGAATAAAGATGTTTTTATGCCAGAAGAAAAAGCTATAAATTCAAATTCGGCCAATGTGTTAATCACGGGCTTTATTGGTATCATAATAGTGTTGATGCTAGCAGCAATAGTTATCTGGCAGTTTGACCATCACACTTTTACCGACTGGGTTGCTACCGCTTTTATAGCAGCAACGCCTTCACAAATGATATTTGGCCTACTTTGGCTAAATGATAAACCCGGTTTTATAAATAACTACTCTGCCCCGGTGAAAGGTTTAATTCTAACAGGTTTAACTATAATAGCAGGCGCAGTCATCATGAGTTTGATGTTGCTATTGTTCAGTGGTGGCCACGGTATAACCCCAATGCTAGTCCAATTCATGATATTGACGGTTATTTCCACTATTTGGATTTTGTTGGTTTGGCAATGTTGGCCTGCTACCTTATTTACAAAAGATGAAGTTAAGTTTGGTTTAGTTTCTTTAGTTTTTTCTTACATACTTGCATACCTATTATGGCAATTGCTTTTTGATTATAGGTTTCTTGATCAAATTGATCACCCTGCCTATCACGAAGATATAGACCCTAAAGGTTTGATGGACATGTGGGATGCATTAACATTTTTTCTAACGACCGCCAGCGTCATAATTGTACATACATTATTTGATTTTTGGCCTATTAAGAAACTAGCTAAAAATATGAGTCAACCTCTTCGTGGACTTATTAGCTCAATTTATATATTGGCGTTGTCATGGTTGATACGTTTTGTTTTTGTAGATGGGTTAGGATTTGAGCAAGTTGATTATATGGTAAGAGTACCTGTTTGTATTATATTTGGTTCTTTCCTGATGACTAACATGATGCAATTTAAATTATTTCCCCATATGACCCAACCATATAAAGGCTTAGCCTTGTTTGGTTGTTCTATCATGATGGCTTTATTGATGTATGAAAGTTATGTTATTGCATCAACTCTGCATACAGGTATGGTTTTAGGTACGGGCCCCCAAGCTGGTTTTGCGAGAGAGATTTGGATATCATCGGCAATGCTAGGAGTTACTTTCCCTATGATATTTATAATTTCTGGCTTTTTTGATTATTGGCCTATTAAATTTATAAAGCATGATTAATCAAACTTTATAAATATTTAGCTTAATGTAAGTTAAATTTAATATCTCAAAATGCCCCAAAATCAAAAAAGAAACATCAATTCTCCACAAACTGATAAGTACCTAGTTTAATAGACAAGTTAGTTTTGCTGCTTTATTTTAAACCCTTTCCCAAGCGGAAAAATAAATCATTAAAATACAGTTTCTTACAATAGTGATTATGTTATAAATTTTTCAAAATTTACAAGCTCAATTTATAAAACCATATCTATGTGTAGCTTGATATTATTATATAATGAGTTTAATGTTCGTTTACTATTCTCATAAAGATTTAGGTATGCCACAAAGTACATTTCTAGCCTGGATATTAAGAATGCCCTTGATTAAACGATGGGCATTAATGCATTCCATTAAAAAAGAAAATATCGCCGAGCACTCCCATCAAGTGGCTGTAATTGCCCATTTACTTACAGTAATAAAAAATAAATATTTTGATGGAGTACTTAATCCAGAACGCGCAGCAACAATCGCGCTTTATCACGAAGTATCCGAAACAAAATTACAA
>PJEL010003969.1_pt1 | contig 12395 bp, 25 predicted proteins | sample 1853271 | NCBI WGS metagenome assembly PJEL01 (sample SAMN08108733, study PRJNA415343) | Invertebrate metagenome, whole genome shotgun sequencing project. | host: Globobulimina | place: Sweden: Gullmar Fjord | collected 2015-08 | reverse complement strand
GTGAATGTTCTAAAAGTGGAACGAATATTACAGATTTTGAACACGGGCTTGTTAAAGCTGGTTTTCATTTGGTTGATAGGATAGAAATGCCTAAAATTGAAGATTTAGATGAATATCTTGACAAAGGTTGGGCAGTTGTTTTAAGAACTAGACATTCGCTTGGGGGACACTTATTTTTATGCACACGCAAAACTTCTAAAATGTATGAGGTTATTAATTGGAATAAAAAGAGGAAAACTGTTTCAAAAGTATTTAAAAGTACTCTTGACAGGTGCATTAGATTTGTTGATTGTAGTATTACGGGAAGTACACATTATTCTGTTGCTTGGTTTATTGAGAGATTAGAGGGAGAGGAAGAATGAAACATTATCCATTTAAGGGATTTGATTGGATTGAATTATCCAAATTCTTTAAGCTTAAAGAGTATGAAAAGGACCCGGACGACGCGTCCGAATTAATAGATTTTTTGTTTGGAATTGCTAATAGATTTGATAAAAAATCTGAATATCATAAGGAAGTTAGAAACGTTTGCATAACATTCATAAGTAAAATGATTGAAATAAATACATTACCAGGAGTTCCAATTTTCAGGGGCCTTTTGGAGCTTGAAAATGCAATGTTTTTAAGGCATTTTGCGCTACTAATTCCTGCGATGTGTGGTTAACGATGAAAGTTAATCAAAGATATAGAATTTTCTTTGGGTGGCGTCTTTTCATATCACCTTATTCACATTTTAAATTTGTACGTAAATTGATTGGTGGTAAGTGGGAATTGTGGAAAAGCGAATGGTTTAATGGATTTAATATATGGCTTCCCGTATGTCATTTTGATTTGGAGCTAGGGTTGGGTTTGATAGAGCGCCTGGATACCGAAGAGTATTGAAAGGAAAAATAATATGAAGAAAGTTGGTGTTATTTTAAATGGACATAGACCACCTCACAATGGTCACGTTTATATGGTTGAATTTGCTCAGGAATATGTTGATGAACTTCACATAGGAGTGTGTACTTTAGATTCAGAACCAATTCCATCTCATCTTAGATTTAAATGGACGAAAGAGTTATTTCCAAATGCTAACGTGGTCCTCTGTCACAATATGCCTGAGAAATTTAAATTACGTTATGATGACCCAGCCCTTTGGGGCGATGTGGTGAAACGTCATATGTGTTTAAAACATGTCGATTATATTTTCGCTTCAGAAGATTATGGAAATACTATAGGAAAAGAGATTGGAGCTAAATATATTCCAGTTGATCATTCTCGGTGTACAATCCCTGTATCTGGATCAATGATTCGTGCAAATCCAATGTTAAATTGGGAATATATTCCTCCAACAGTTCGTCCATTTTTTGCTAAAAGAATTTGCATAGTTGGTGCAGAATATACTGGCAAGTCTGATTTGGCACATCGTCTCGCTGCCAGATATAATACCGTTGCCGTTGATGAATATGCCAAAACCGTTTATAATCCCGAGAAGCAGACCTATACTCTTGAAGATATTGAGTTAATAGCTCGTGGTCAAATGGCGGCTGAAGATTCTTTAGTTAAACAAGCGAATCGTATACTTATATGTAATACCGATCTTCTTACCACTGAATTGTGGTCATTTGAAAGTTTTAAACAGTGCCCTGATTGGATTACTAATGAAGTTGAATATAGAGATTATGATCTATATCTTTTCATGGATCCTGATGGCATTCCTCATACAGTAAGCAATACGCATAAAACTATTAATGATTGGCACAATTTCTCTCAGAATATTTTAATTGAATTAGATTTGGATAAACGAAATTGTATAAGGTTGTCTGGTAACCCAATGAAAAGAATGCAGACTGCATGTATGGAGATTGATAAGTTAATTTCTTTAACTCCTGCAGTTTCTGATAGGATGTTAAAAAGGTGGAATAATGGATGATTGGAAAGAAGTTTGGGAAAGAAAAGGCGAGACTGGTTTTAAAGATATTCGCTGGATGAATGGATATGAAGACACACAAGCTGACGGCAAGAAAATTTCTTCAGTCATTCTTACTACGCTTGGTATTTCTTCTGAACATAATGTTCTTGAGGTTGGATGTGGAGCAGGATACATAGCTCAATTTATTTCTCCCCATTGTAATTATTATGGAATTGATCGCTCCAAGTCTTTGGTTGATAAACATCGTAAAATTCTTGGCAGTTCTGTTTGCATTTCTGAAGCAAACAGTATACCATTTGCCGACAATAGTTTTGATCATGCATTTTGTAACGGTGTTTTTCATTATTTTCCTGATCATGAGTATGCGTGGAATGTGATTTCAGAAATGCAGCGTGTTTCTAAGGGGAAGATTTTTATTAGTGATTTGCCAATGAGAAGTAAAAGAAGCTCTCATCTTCTCTTTACTAAAGAAATGTTTGATGGTTGTAAGATTTCTTCTGGTTTGTATGAGCCGCATGTGAGAAATCGTTTTAATGTTTTAATAACATAGAGGAATTTAACACGATGGACTTAGAACAATCAATAATAGATAGTTTATCAAATTGGGACGAGGATTCATTTAAATGTGAATTATATCAATTTTATGGAGTTGATGCCAATAGTTTTAGAATTTCTTTTGGTGGAGAAAAAATTACTTTGGAAGCCGTAGAAGACCCTGATGATGGATATAGATCATATCTTGAATGTATTCGGGTATCTAAGGAAAATAATTTAATATTTAATAATATACCGTATGCTTTAATTAAAATAGTTATAACTAATGACTCTGGCTATCAAGGGTTTGAGTTTAGGGGTTTTGATGATGATCATGTGTGGTTGAGGGTTGGAACTAATCTTTATGATGATTACTATCCGTATTTTGTATTTGAATATACGCCAAAGGAGAAATGATGAAAGATTCTGCTGAACAAAAAATACAGTTAGGAGATTTGATAGTTTTTAGAATAGGTTATGATCTTGTGTTAGGAAGAGTTCTTAAAATATTTGATCCTTCAAATATGCTGGTATCATATGTCCAACCAAAACGAGATAAACGAGATAAAAATGATATAAAATCATTAAAATATTACACTTCAACCATATCACCTGGAAACTCTTTTATAATAGAAAGAGAGTTTATACAACCAGAATTAAAAGAAAAATTATCACGATGGAATGGTAAGAATCAATCTCTTAGAAAAGCTCTTGGCATGTCTACATATGATATTGTCATGTGGTCAATGACAAGATCAACATCAATAGAGAGGATAATTTGAATAAATTAAAAAAAGTTAAAAAAACAAAAACTATATCAAAAGAGAAAGAAGATTATAGCTGGGTAAAAGATATATTCGCCAAAGCCTCTAAGGAAGTTAAATCTTGGCCCGCTTGGATGCAACAACCTGAAATGCGTAATATTTATAATACTGAAAAGGATAAATAATGTTTACTTTAGAAGAAGTAGTGGCAAGTTATTTATATGATAATTCATTGGTAGGAGAAAAACCACTAATGGAAAATCTTAGAAAAAAATTCTCAATAATGGAGAACCCTCCAAATATTACTTTAGAGTTAGATTATAGAATACGGGAAGTGGTGACTTTTTTAAGAGAGCTTGTACATAATGGGATTTTATATTACAATGGAACTGATAATGATGTTTTTAATTCAGAAGAATATTTTGTAGTAATGGATAAAAATTTATTAAAATATTATTTTAATAGGGAGGAATAATGTTAGTTATTTCTATAATAGGTTGTGTTTGGTTAGGTTTGATATATTTTTCTAATACACCACGTACATGGGTTCAATTAAATAAATTAGAAAAATGGCTTGATAAATAGGAGGTGTGATATGATGGTAGCATTAACGTTTGCTATTATTGCAATTATTATTGGCAATATTACAGACCCACGAGAGATAAAAGAGTTATGGGCAGATTTAAAAAGAAATGATTGTGCTTATGCTGAAATAGGTGTAGATTATAATAAACCTTATGACCCAACGGGCATCCAATCTAAAACGTCTGAGGAATTATAAAAGGATTATACCATGGTATCCGTAGGCTAACGGTAGGCTGCCTGACTGTGAATCAGGTAATTTTGCGAGTTCGAATCTCGTCGGATACCCAAAGGAGAAAGATTAATGTTACACATACCAAAGTCAATTGACGATTTAATGGTTTATGATGCAGATATATTAGTGTATTATGGAAGTTGGCAAGTGTCGAAAAAAATGTATCTACCGTATCAAGCATTAAATCCATTTAAAATGAGCCCAGATTATACAATAACAAAAAGCAGAGATATAATTTTTCATCATTTTGTTAAAAAAACTGATAGGGTTAAGTTAATTTCAGCCAAAAACAGTTTTTTAATATATAAATATGAATGTATAACTCCATCTACTTGGAAATGTATGATAAATAAATCTCCGAAAAAAATCCTTTTGGCCAAACAATTGTTCCTAGAAAACATTTACCAGAAATGCATATTGTAAAATCAAAACTTTGTCCTAATCCTGGATATGTTGCCCCTGAGCCAAATAATAATGACGGAAGAGATAAATGTTTTTGGTGCAGCTCTCCTACAAAGAAGAGCCAAGGTTTTAATAAAATGTATGATATATGTATCAATTGCGGAAAATAGGAGTGATATAAATGACCAAACCAGTACACGGAACTCATGAATGGGCATCTTCTAACGTAAATTGCATACGTGGATGCAAAAATAATTGTCGATATTGTTATGCTAAGACGGCAGCAGTAAAAAGTGGTAGCAAGACATTAGAAAATTGGCACATTGAAGAAGTAAATAACAAAGTAATTGAAAAAAATTACAGAAAAAGAGATGGAACGGTAATGTTCCCCACGACGCACGATATTTCTGAAGAGAATTTAGATTCGTGTTTGATTGTATTAGAAAAATTATTGAAAGTTGGAAATAAAGTATTAATTGTTTCTAAGCCTCATATAAATTGTATATCAAAATTGTGTGTCAAATTGGAACAGTATAAAGATAATATTCTTTTTAGATTTACTATTGGGTCACCATTAGATAAAATTTTAAAGTTTTGGGAGCCAGGAGCGCCATCATATATGGAAAGACTTGCTTCTCTTGTTCTTGCATATAAGAGTGGATTTCAAACTTCGGTTTCTTGTGAACCATACTTGTGTGGAAATATTTTAAAAGTTGTAGAAGAGACAGAGCCATATGTTACTGATTCAATTTGGATTGGTAAGGCAAATAAATTAACATACAGATTAAAAATGAATGGTGCAGATGGTGACGCATTAAATTATGGGAGAATGCTTGAAAAATTTCAATGTGATGAAAATGTAATGAAACTTTATCATCGATTAGAAGATAATCCAAAAGTAAAATGGAAAGATAGTATTAAAACAGTGGTTGGATTACAAAGACCCACGGAAAAAGGTTTGGATGTATAGGAGATAATATGAAGTTATATTTAAGAGTGGCAGATCTTGGAGGTTTAACCCAAGAACAAGAAGAGTGTTGGAATGAATATGGTGGTGTTGGACACGCAACGTACTCAAAAGAGTTAATGACATTTAAAGAGATTTGTTGGGAATATTTCACGCAAGATATAGGACAAGATGTTATGTATAACCCTGGTTATGCTGATAAAGTACTAACTAGAGGTGAACTATATGAACAATTAAAACGAATAGAGCCGTATGTTAAAAAAGCAATTAGTGAATTAGTAAAATATCATTATTTAAAAGAGTTTGAATAAATTTTTAGAAGCGCAAGCAGATTGGTGACCGCACCTGGCCTGAACCCAGACGAGCCGTAAAAAGCCTTGGGGGTTCGATTCCCTCCGCTTCTGATATAAGTATATAATATATAAGGAGTTTTTATGCCAAAGGCAATTTTAGAATTTAATTTACCAGAAGAAAAGACCGAGTGGGAACCCACTTGTAATGCTATGAAATATTGTTTTATTATATCAGAGATTGTCAACAGGCTCAGAAATGCAATTAAGCATCAAAATTTAGATGAAACAGAGCTTAAGGTATATGAAGAAATACGTGGGATGTTATGGGAAGAATTAAGAGATGCTGGTATAGATAATGAGTTTTAATGGAGGTTTGTTGTGGGATGTTATTTTAATCCGGAACCAAATGTATGGGAATTAGAAACATGGGAATCGCGACGAATTAAAGAACGAATTTGTTCTTTATTGCATAAGATTAAACAAAATAAATTAAATAAAGTGTGGTCGCTTAAAAAACTTATTCTTGACGAGCAAGAGCTTGAAATATTACAAAAGAGAATAAAAAAATCCAAAGAAATTTAAATAATTTTAAGGTGGGAATGGCCCTAGTTGGCCGGGGCAACTGTTTGCTAAACAGTATGTCGAAAGGCAACGCAGGTTCGATTCCTGCTCCCACCGCTTTTTTAAAAGGAGGAAAATGTGTTTAAACTAGAAGATATTTATGGAAATTGTAATGCTCATCTTTATATAGGAGATGATTATGCTGATAATCATGCTACAATGGTATGTGATTTAGAAGAAGGTCATGATGGTTTACACCAAGAACAATATAAATCAAGTTCTGGTGGATTGGTAACTGTTACATGGGAAAATGATGATAGAAGAGAAAGGAAAGAAAATGAATAAAATATTAGGGTATGAAAGATATACATTTATTATATCTACGATTTTGTCTGCGATTATTGGTATTGTGTTTGGTTCTTGGGCGGCTTTAGATATAATTTCATCAGGAGCTGGTATTGCGGGATTTATATTTTTATTTCTATTTAGTTTGTCAGCTGCCGCTTCTTTTTTAACTTTAACTGGATTTTCTGGATTAGGATTTTTTCTTTATAATACATTTTTTTTAAAGAAAGAAGATGATCTTGAGGACCATTTTCCTAATGATGGTTGGTGTGTTGGTTCAATGATTATCGGAGCGTTTGTAATGTTTCTTGTTATGTGTTGGGCAATAGGCTCATTTTTTTCGTGTATTGTTTAGGAGATTGTAATGAATAAGATATTGGGTTATGAAAAGTATACGTTTATTGTGTCTGCGATTGTATCTTTTTTGTCTGGTTTTTATGGTTGTTATAGTATTGCTGCAGATATGATTAAGCACAACGCTCCATTTTTCGTGGTAGGATTTGCTTCTTTAGCTGTTTTTACTATACTTGGAATTATTTCTTTTATTGTTTTAACTGCTTTTTCTGGAGCCGGATTTTATATTTATGATAAATTAATATTAAAAAAAGAATTTGATGATTTTGATGACTGTGTTGATAACTATTTTCCAAATGATGCCATAGGCTCTATATCTTTAATATGTGGTGCACTAATTGTGTTTGTAGGCGTATGTTGGGTATTTGGATCATTTATGTCGTGTGTGGTGTAAGAGATTAGTAAATAAAATATGGCGGGGATGTCCCTAGTTGGTCGGGGAAGCGGTTTGGAAAACCGTGGGCTCAAAAGGCTCCCAAGATTCGATTTCTTGTCCCGCCGCTATGTTTCCATAATGGAAATATATAAATAACTTGGAGGAAAGAAATGTATCAGGTAAATGATTGGAAAATTAAAGTAAGAGTTGAGGATTTATTAATAAAATTGGTAGCTAATCGCAAACAACATGTAGAGGATTATGAGGAAGCTGTTGAGGCATATAGAAAAGAATCCATTAATCAAATGAAAGCCCGTGTTGAATTATTAGAAACTGCAACAAATCCAGAAAAGTTTTTAAAGTTTAATCTAAATTGTCCTGTAACATATCAGAAAATTTATGATCGTGTGATTAAAATGCTTAAAATGACAAGTGATGATGTAGTTGAAATTAATGGAACGCAATTTGCAGAATGGACGGAGGATGAGTGGGGCTGGTCAGAGAGTTTTTTAAATAACACGCTGTCATATAAGGCAATGGGATAAAAATGAAAGGATTACCAATAGTTATTATAGTTAAAGATTCGGCATCTGACAGGGCTGGTGTAAAACCTGGAGATAAAATTTTGGCATTTAATGACATGCGTGTTGAAAATGTATCAGATTATATCAAAGCCGAAAGAATTTGTCCAGATCGTGAGAGTATGCTGGTAGAAAGAGATGGTAAGAAATTATACTTTGAGTGGAAAAATGAAAAAAACAAGCAAGGAAATAAGACAGAATTACCAGGAAAGATTATTGCTACCAGAATTCCCGGAAGAAGAAATAGTCTTTCGAACTAGTCATGGACTTAAAAGGTGCAAAAAATGATTAAATGGATTGTACAAAATAACTTTAAAATTGATCAGGGTGATGAAAAATGGATTAGAAATGCCTGTGAAAAGTTCGGGTTTTCTTATGAAGGGTTCAAAGTTATCCCATTTTCCGATGTTGTGTTGGATAAACCAGATAATTTAACAATTTTTTATGGTGGCACAGGATGGATTAATAAAATATATGATAAGTATCCTGATACACTTGGGATATTTTTTAATCCTGAGTCCACATTTCCATATTGGGTTGACAAGTATAAGGAAAATGCCATTAATTACGGTGCTTTAGTTACAACATTTGAAGATGTGGTAAAAGAAAGTTTTTCGGACCATAAAAAGTTTTTTATTAGACCGACCAGCGATCTTAAAGAGTTTAGTGGTGGTATAATGTCATTTGGAGATATTAAAGATTGGTCTAAAAAGATATTTACAGATGTTCCTGATCTGGGTAAGTTACCTATTGTAGTCGGTGAGCCTTACGGATTAGCTTACGAATGGAGACTTTTCATTATAGATGGCAAAGTTTGCACTGCTAGTCAATACAGAACCTATTATGTAAGAAATACCAAGCCCGGTGCGCCAGATGATGTAATAGAATTTGCTGAAGCACAAGCCAAAATATACAGTCCAGCCCGAGTATTTGTTATGGATGTATGTAAATCTGCCGGGAAACCTTATATTATTGAAGTAGGATGTATTAATAGTGCTGGATTTTATGATTGTGATATTAATAAGATAGTTCATGATGTATCTAAATGTCTTATTGAAATAAATAACTAACCATTTAATATTATAGAAATTTTGAGATATATTAATAATTATGTATTTATATTGCAATGATAATGTGGAGGATAATGTGTCTAAAAAATTGGTATCTATATTAATCCCGACCAGAAATAGATTTGACAGTTTATTAAAAGCTGTAGGATCAGTAATTAAAAATACTAAAGATTTGGCTAGGATAGAGATTGTAATGAGATTTGATGATGATGATAAAGCTTCTCTGGACAGAATAGACGAACTGCCTACCGATAAAATTGATATTAATATTATGATTGGAGAAAGATATAAATATATTGAGCTTCACAGGTATGTTAATGAAATGTGTGAGGAAACGAAAGGTGAGTTTATAGCATGGTTTAATGATGATTGTGTTATTGAAACTAAAAATTGGGACGATATTGTGGCTAAGCACACTGGAAAGATTATGTGTTTTTATCCTGACAATAAAGGTACGGGATCTGGGAACATATTTCCAATGATAAGCAGGAAAATATACGAAATATTAGGGCACTTTTCTTTAGCCCAGCAAGTTGATACTTGGCAGCATGTTGTTTGTAATAGATCCGGTATACAAAAAAAGTTTAATAATCTCGTATTTATACATAATAGAAAACAAGATTATATATCAGATAAAGATAGAAAACAAGTTTTAAATAAAACCAGAAAGGTTTGGATAGCAACGAAAAAGAAACGTCTTGAAGATGTTAAGAAAATTAAAAACTATCTTAAAAAGCATAATATTAAATAGGAGAAAATGAAATATTTAATTTTAGGTTCTGAGGGTCAAATAGGAAATCATCTTGTAAAGTATATTCATCAAAAAAATCATGATGTTATAGAATATGACATTAAGAGGAACAGTGATGAGGATTTAAGATTATTTGAGCCGAATAGGGATTTGAAAAGCAAATTGTTGGAAGATTATATAAAGCAATGCGATTTTGTATTTTTCTTGGCATGGGACGTTGGCGGCAGTAAATATTTAGCTGATGCCGAGTCGTCATTCAATTTTATACATAATAATGTAGCAATAATGAATTCCACTTTTGCTTTGCTTAAAAAACACAATAAACCATTTATATTTACTTCCAGTCAAATGGCAGCAATGTCACATTCTCCATATGGTAATACAAAAATTATAGGAGAAAGATATTCCAATACTTTAGGTGGTTTAGTTGTAAGGTTGTGGAATGTTTATGGTTATGAGAAAGTAAATAAGAGGTCGCACGTTATAACAGATTTTATAGAAATGGCATTGAATAATAATATGATAGATATGCGTACAGATGGTGCTGAATTAAGACAATTTTTATATGTTGAAGATTGTTGCGAAGCTCTATTTATTTTAAGTGATCTTTATAATGATATATCAAGAGATGAAGAGCTGCATATTTCAAATTATAAATGGACATCTATAAAAGAAATAGCAGAGATTGTATCTCATTTTTGCAATTGTGAATATATAAAAGGTGACCTTAAAGATAGTGTTCAAATGGCCATACAAGAGTGGCCAAATCAAAATATATTAAAATACTGGAAGCCAAAAACATCTATTAGTGATGGAATTAAGTATATCATTAAAAGAATGAAAACTTAAAGGAGATTATTATGAAATATTATTCTAAAGATAATCAAGACAAATGGGTAATGGAAAAAGTTTTCAACCTAAAGAAAGGAGGTTTTTATGTTGATGTCGGTGCTTATAATGGCGTAATGTTCAGCAATACAAAATCTTTAGAGGATTTTTATGGATGGAGTGGCATCTGCATTGAGCCAAATACACAATATTATAAACAATTGATTAAAAAAAGAAGTGATAAAAAGAATATTTTTGTCAATGAGTGCGCTTGGGACAAAGATAATGAAGAGGTAGAGTTTATTTGTGAGACATTGGCTAGTGGTATAATAAATCCTGAAACCAGATGGAATGAGACTAGACTTAAAGCACTGGTTAAAGAGCACAGCGTTGTTAAAAAAAGAACGAAGTCGTTAGTAACCATTTTAAAAGAGGCTGGTGCCCCAAAACACATCGATTTTCTTTCTATGGATGCAGAGGGCTCTGAAGAAAGGATTATGCATGATGCTTTGTTTGAGGAATATAAATTTTCTTGTATTTTGGTAGAAGTGTATACTGAATGTTTCCCTAATGAGAAAAATTTTGATTCAACTACTAATGTTCATACTGTTTTGAAAGAAAACGGATATAAAGTGATTAAGAAAATTGGACAGTGTGAATATTTTTATATTCCAGAAAATAAATAATTTGTTGGTACATGAGTGGGCTATAAAAAGGATGTGAAAATTCTAAAGGTGATATGGTGATAGTATTAATTATTCCAAAATCTAATACAGAGATTTCTCCACTTGTATATCCACCATTAGGGTTGTTATATATTGCTTCCATATTAGAAAGTAAAGGACATGAAGTATTAATTCATGATATGAGGAAAAATAGTAATACAGATATACCTAAAGCTGAATTTTATGGATTTACTGCTACTACACCTCAGATTGATGATGTTATAAAAGTAGCTAAACAACTAAAGGACTCATTTTTATTTGTTGGTGGGTCTCACGCTTCTTATTGTCCTCAAGAATTACAAGAGCATTTTGATTCTGTTATAATAGGAGAGGCAGAAGAAGTCATTCATTCAATACTAAATGAGAAAATAAAAGGAATAACACACTCCAAGATCAAGAAATCAATAGATTCTATACCATTTCCGGCAAGACATCTCTTAGAAAAATCTAAAATAATTAGCAGCGAACTGTGGGAAGGATATGGTTATGGCAGTGGTCCAAAGGCTACTACCATTATTACAAGTCGTGGTTGTCCCTGGAAATGTTCTTTTTGTGCAAATATTCCACAAAAGGTTAGATTTAGATCCGCAGGCAATATCATAGAAGAAGTAAAATTAATTATAAATGAATATGATTGTAGAAATTTCAGGTTTATTGATGACAATTTCATTATGAATGAGAAGCGTTTGATAGAGTTAGCACCACAATTAGAACAATTGAATATTAAATTTAGATGTGGTGGGAGATCAAACTTAGTAACTGATAAAATATGTGAACTTTTAATACAAGCGGGATGTGAAGAGATAGGAATGGGGATTGAGAGTGCTGATGATAATACATTGAAATTGTTAAATAAAAATGAAACAGTGGAAGATCATAAAAGAGCTATTAAAATAATAAAAAATCATGGACTTAGAGTCAAAGGTTTCTTTATGGCAGGTTTGCCAGGAGAAACACAAAAGTCTATTGAAAATAATAAAAAATTTATTGAAGATACGCAAATGGACAAGGTAATCGTCACTTTGTTTACTCCATATCCTGGAGGTGCTATCTGGAACAATCCAAAAAAATTTGGTGTGGAAATTATAGAAAACAATTGGAATAAGTATTTT
>PJEL010003968.1_pt1 | contig 12395 bp, 11 predicted proteins | sample 1853271 | NCBI WGS metagenome assembly PJEL01 (sample SAMN08108733, study PRJNA415343) | Invertebrate metagenome, whole genome shotgun sequencing project. | host: Globobulimina | place: Sweden: Gullmar Fjord | collected 2015-08 | reverse complement strand
ATAGAGACTCTTTGTTATTTTTCACGCATTTGGAATAACCAAACATTATAAAAAATGCCGCGATTATCTATTTTTCAAAAGCAACAGAGCTATAATATGAAAGATCAACAGCCCCTAACAAGTTAGTAAGCTAGGCTAATTCATTACTACAATTTTTATGAGCCAAAGATACCAAATTATCAGATTTAAATTTGATAGTGAAAGTACTGCCTTCGCCTAACTGGCTATTTATATATAGTAGTGCATTATGGTGACTTGCTACATGTTTAACGATGGCTAAGCCTAATCCTGAACCACCAGTATCTCGCGAGCGTGATTTATCAACGCGATAAAAACGCTCAGTCAATCGAGCAACATCAACCGATCTAATTCCAACACCATTATCCTTCACTGAAAATACGGCATCATCCCCTTCATATTGCCAACTTACCTGTATAACGCCATTTTCAGGGGTGTAAGCAATTGCATTAGCAATAAGGTTTGAACAAGCACTTTTAAGTTCCGAATCATTACCTAAAACACCAATATCATAGTCAATATCTATAAGAACTTGATGTTGTTTTTCTTGATTTAGCCAAGCACTGTCATTAATTAATTGTTCAATCAAATCAGGCATATCAACCACTTGCTGTATATCGGCTTGAGCATTTATTTCGACACGAGAGAGAATAAGAAGTTGCTCAACTAACCTGTCCATTCGGCTGACTTGATCTTCTATCGTCGTAAAAGCTTGTTGCCAACGAGGTGTAAAACTATTACCTGAGCTTTGCGCCATCTCAATATAACCACGCACAACAGTAAGGGGCGTTTTAAGCTCATGAGAAACATTGGCAACAAAATCACGACGCATTTCTTCTAAGCGATGAACCTTACTGATATCACGAGCCAAAAATAATACTTGCTCGCTGCCATAAGCCATCATTCTGAGCTCTAACTGTATTTCAGCGTCAAGGGGAGAAGGAACATTACAAGGCTGTTCAAATTTTCCTTCTTCAATATATTGTTTAAATTCAGGAAAACGAATTAAATTGTCTATGCGTTGTCCTGCATCTGAAGGCCATTTAATGCCTATCAAGCTTTCAGCTTTTTTATTGCCCCATAAAATAGTGAGATCATTTGATAAAACAAGTGCGGCATCTGGCAATGCTTCTGCGCCATCACGGAAACGACGAACTTTTTCATTGAGTACTTTTTGTTTATTACGGTATTTTCTGATCAGCCGATATAAACCGTCGTAGATCCTACCCCAGTGCCCTCTAGACTCTGGCGGTGATAACGACTTACTTTGCCATAACCATTCCACCATTTTTTGTAAATGGTAATATTGCCAAACAAGCATCACAATCGCTGCAATCGCGACAGAAAACCAGATATAATCAATGAGATAGCCAAAAACAAACGCTAGGCTAAGAACCCCAATTAACCGACCAATAAGTTGCCGTGCTGTTAAACGAAATTGCATAGTAATCTATTTTGTTTTGCCAGAAAATCGATAGCCTGCGCCTCGCACGGTTTGGATAAAGTTTTCATGGCCTTCTCCAGTAATTGCTTTGCGTAAACGGCGAATATGAACGTCTACCGTTCTATCTTCAACGTAAACGTTTGTCCCCCAAACATTATCAAGTAATTGTTCTCGAGAATAAACACGTTCTGTATGAGACATAAAAAAATGTAATAAGCGAAATTCTGTTGGTCCTAAGTCTAAACTGCGATCATTTATCGCAACACGGTGTGCAACGGGATCTAAAACTAAGCCTTGATATTCAATAGGCTCTTCTAATGACGTTGGAGAAACACGGCGTATAACCGCCTTAATGCGAGCAATTAATTCTTTTGGTGAAAAGGGTTTAGTCACGTAGTCATCAACTCCAGCTTCAAAGCCAGCAACTTTGTCATTTTCATCTGTTCGAGCAGTTAACATGATAATAGGAATATCACGCGTATATTCGTTACGTTTTAACTGTTTAGCAAGTTTTACACCTGTGCCTCCAGGCAACATCCAATCAAGTAAGATCAAATCAGGGTAAGGTTCTTGTATCTTTTCTAATGCACTATCAAAGTCTTCTGCTTCTATCGGGTTAAAACCATTATTGTCCAGAACAAATGAGATCATTTCCCTAATTGGTGCTTCATCTTCAACTACTAAGATTTTTCTACTCATTACCAACGCCTTAATATATTGCCAGTGTTATACATCGCTATATAACCATTTTGCGCGATCTTTATGACATTTTTATGACATTAACATCTTTGTCGCTATTTTACCTAAGAGCAACCTTATGTCCTATGTATTTTATGATTGAATAGGCTAAAAGCGCTAATCCCCCTGAGGGAGAGTTTTAAAAAATAACTAATTTAAACAAAAAAACGGAAACCTATGACAGGTTTCCGTTTTGTTATAACAGCGTGTATTAATTACACTTGAAATATTAAGCTTTGATTAAAACTTGTATTCCATGCCAACAGCTAAGTATTTTTGCTTTTCTTCTAAATTCATATCGAACGTAGTATAGAAAGCAGTCACTTTAGCCGCTTTAGATAATTTGTAATCAGCACCAACACTGTATGAAGACTTATCATCACCATCTTTAACATCAGCGGCTTGGTATTGTGCTTTTAAGGTAATGTCATTGATCTGGTATTTACCCGAAAGTAAATAACCGTCTTGTTTAGCACTGCCATCTTCTTTCTTTTGAGTTTGCAGCATGCCGCCTAATACAAAACCAGCTACCTTACCTTGAACCGTACCACGCGTTACTTTGTATCCACCTACGCCATCGTCATAAGCAACACCGGCATAGATTTTAGATTTTTTAAGTTTAGCATCACCATACGTTGCAGCTAATGAATATGCGGCATCGCCATCGTTTGCTTTATTTGAGCTTTCAGTTAGGTAAGTAGCACCTAATTGAACACCGTTAAACTTAGGTGATTTATAAGTAACACCTTGGTCAGCACGGTTTTCGCCTTTAAAAAGGTGCTTAATGTCACCTTCATAGTCATTAAAAAGGTCAACTTTTCCTTGAGACTGCTTAGTTACCGTATCGTTATTGCCAATAACTACTTCACCAAAGTTGCCTTTTAAACCAACATATTGATTACGGTCTTTAATTGTTTCGTCTGCGCTACCGCCATTTGCTAGGTCAATTTGAAATTCTGCTTTATAAATAACTTCTAAGCCCTCAGAAATTTCATGAGAACCTTTAACACCTAAGCGAGAAGCATTGCTCTTAATTTCGCTATATGAACTTTCACCATCACCGTCGTTTGAGCTTTGAATGGTAACATTTGCTTTACCATAAAATTCAATGTCAGCTGCAAAAGCAGGAACGGCAATGATTGAACAAAGGGCAATTGAGAGTGCGTTTTTTACTAGTTTCATGTTATAGCCTTTTTAACTATTTATTTAATTTAATTGCCGCAAATTCTGCCTAACTACTATGACAGTTTTGTGACAATCAGTTTTTTTTATAGTTTTTTTATAATTTTTTTTAAAATAATTACTACCAATTTACATTATTCTCTTTGGAATTAATTACTTTACGTAACTAATTTTGATTAAATTAGTTTTTAAATCCCCTCACAGCAACTATCTATTAATAGACAATAAATGCACTTTTTGCATAATGAATATCAATTTATGAGCATTTTTTTTACAAAAAGCTGTTATCATTCAATAAAATGACTAAAATCTAAATATGCCATTCTACAAAGACCTATAACATGAAAGTTACGAGTATCTCTCGAAAACTACTGACCCGAGTTTTATCGTTTTACTTTGTGCTAACTTTTATCGTTACCTGTGTTCAGATAGGTGCCGAATACTTCAATACAAAAAGTCACATAAATAGCGAACTTCTTACCTTAGAGAAAACCTTCAGTGGTAGTTTAACTCGTGCCGTATGGGAGCTAAATACTCAACAAGCACTCGACATTGCCGAAGGATTAGTCGCCATTCCGATGATCAGGGGCATAACCGTAAGTGATGAAAATAATCAAGTTATTGCTCAACTAGGTGAAATTGGTAATACCGAGAGCTATACCTATGAATCAATAAAAGAAAGCCAAAATAGTTACCTAAATATCAACTCCGCATCACAAGGTTTATTTGGTCATACTTTCCCACTAATTTTTGAATTTTCGGGCCGAACAACACGTGTTGGTACGGTTACTTTGCTTTCAAGTAACGAGGTTATTTTTAATCGTATTGAAGTCGGTATATATTTCCTCATTGGCAATGCCATGGTAAAAACAGCTGCTTTGGTCTTTCTTTTTACCCTCGCTTTTAATCAATTATTAACCCACCCAATGAATGAACTAACAGAGCAAATTAACCGATTTGATATTGATGACCCAGAAGCATCAAAACTGCACACCATGAGCTATGAAAAAAATGAATTGGTGGTACTACAAAACTCTTACAATAACCTAATTGATCAGTTGGTTTTATATAAAGAACAGCTCTCCGACGCACAACAAGAAATTATTTCTGCCAATGACAAGCTAGATGAACAAAATTTGATGTTGGAACAAGAAGTAGCTCGCAAAACATCTTCATTAAGCACAACTATGCTGAAAATGGAAAAACAGCAACGTGAACTCATTGAACAACAAAGCCAACTAAAAGATGAAAACAGTCGCCGTAGCCAAACAGAACAAACGCTAAAACATACCAATAGAGATTTAAAAAGCTCAATTGGAGAATTGGAAAAAGCGCAAAAACGTTTACTCGAAGCGGAGAAAATGGCGTCACTCGGTAACCTTTCCGCCGAAGTTTCTCACGAAGTTAATACACCAATTGGGGTGAGCATCACCTCTACTTCCTATTTGTCTGACCAACTTGAGCACTTACGTACCAATTTAAACAATCAAAGTTTATCAAAAAGAGGCTTAGAAGAATTTGTTAAAAATGCCCGATACAGTATTGATTTATTGACCAACAACTTAAATAGAGCGTCTGATTTAATTGCAAGTTATAAGCAGGTAGCCGTTGACCAAACCAGTGATAAGATCCGAAAGATTAATATTGCTAAATACCTCGATGAAATTATTCAAGCACTGCACCCTAAACTGAAAAAAACAAATCATCAGGTCGAAATAAATTGTCCAAGCGATATTGAAGTTAATTGTCATGCGGGTGCAATCTCACAAATATTTACTAACTTAATTTTGAACTCGATAATTCATGGTTTTGAAGGGAAAAACCGAGGAAAAATTAGCATCACTGTTTCCGAAAAAAATGATAAATTGCATATTAATTATAGTGACAATGGCATTGGTATTGCTGCTGAAGATATTGGACATTTATTTGATCCTTTCTTCACCACAAAATCTTCACAAGGTGGCACCGGCCTTGGTACACATATCGTACAGAATCTTGTCAATGATACTTTAAACGGCTCCATTGCTGTTTCAAGTGAAGAAGGTGCAGGCCTAACATACGATATAGAATTCCCCAGCATGATTTAAAACCTATTGCGTTATTTCATTAATCCAATGACTTCTTCTTGGTAAAAGAATAGCAACTACGTTAGTATTGCCTCTTCGATTTTACCAAGCACCCCACTACTAGACGGGTTATAGGATTTATTTTCATGTGGTTCAAGAACCTTTACTTTTTTGCTTTTACTCGTCCCTTCAAATGGTCTGAAGAAGATCTAGAAAAACACCTCAGTGAGCATTTATTTACTCCGTGTGGCTCAACAGAACAATCACACTTTGGTTGGACTAATGCATTAGGCAAGCATGGTAGTACTGTCGTTCATGGCGTAAATGGCAATTTTTTATTGTGTGCACGTAAAGAAGAAAAAATCCTTCCAGCTCCTGTTGTTAAAGATCAATTAGAAGCAAAAATTGCTTTATTAGAAACAGAGCAAAGCCGCTCAGCAACAAAAAAAGAAAAAGAACAATTTAAAGAAGATATTATTTTTGAGTTATTACCTCGAGCATTTTCTCGTGTTACAGACACTCACGCATATATTAACGCTGAACATAATACTATTGTTATCAATACCAGTAGTCGTGGCAAAGCAGAAGACTTTTTAGCACTACTTCGTAAAGTACTAGGCACCTTGCCCGTAACAAGTTTGTCACCTGAAAAAGCACCTGATGAATTAATGACTGACTGGTTAACTGAAAAAAATATAGGTGAAAAATTTCAACTAGGTATGGAAGCTGAATTTAACGCCTTAGGCGATGATGGCGCAGTTGTTCGTGTTAAGAATCAAGATCTTGACAGCGATGAAATCAAATCACATTTAGATGCTGATAAGTACGTTGTTAAGCTTGCATTAGAATGGGATGACGCAATGTCTTTCATCTTATGTGACGATTTAGCAATTAAACGCCTGAAGTTCTTTGATGTCTTACAAGAACAAAATGATGACATTGATAAAGACGATGTTGTGGCAAGACTTGATGCCGACTTTGCTTTAATGGCCGGTGAGCTAAACCGTTTTATCGACGACCTTCTCGCAGAATTTGCAATGAAAACTACAGATTGTTTAGATAACGAAGACTAATAATAGTAATACCAAACGGGTTAAATAGTTGATTGCTATAAACTGATTGTCTTTGGTTAACTTGCTAAAACTAAAAAAGGCGCATATAGCGCCTTTTTTATTTATCATAACCACAAGCTAACTAAGAAAACATTTGCCTCGTATTAGAGACTAATTCTGTAAACTCTGCTGAGTCCATATAATCAACATCAGGTAAAATACCTTTACTGACATAATTCTTAAGTAAAACTTCTTTCGTTGATTCACTTTTGAATATTTCTTGGTGGATTGCGCCAGCGCGAATAAAGTCTAAATAGTGAACTTCTGTCGGTAATATGGTTAAGTCACTCCAGTGTTCAACAACTTCAGTAAATTCATCAGAAAAGCCCCAAGACTTAGTAACTTCAGCACCCACTTTTGACGCAAGTTTTACGATTGCTTGTTGTAAAAAGGTCGGATTTGCAAAAACATCGGGGTGATTTTCAGCTTCAGTTAATATAGGTAAAACACCAACATTATGCACTAGCGCAGCGAGCGTGAGTACGTCGAGTGTTAAAGGAGCATGCTTATTCTTTTTCAAATAATCGTCCATTAAACAAATGGCAACGGATGCTACATCAACCGTTTTTTCCCATGATTTTCTCATGTACATAGAAACGATTTTATTTTTTGAAACAAACACTTGCTCAATAGCCATCGCCGTTGCAATACTTTTAATTTGCCTTAAACCAATGCGTGTTACTGCTTGGCTAACGGTTTCAACTTTTACACTTCGCCCTAACAAGGCACTATTAGCAACTTTGAGCATACCTAGAGATAAAGCTGGGTCTTGAGCAATTATATCGCTCATTTTATTAAGATTAATTTCAGGATCATCTGCTGCTTGACGAACCTTTAATGCGATTTCAGGCAACGTTGGCAATACCAACGCATCTTGCTTAATTTTTTCTACGAGTATCGTATATAGCGCATTCTCAGTTCCCATTTGCGATTCCTTATTTTTCTTGTATCACTACTAAAAATCTAGCACAAAAAACCACAACATCACGTTTTAATTCACTAATATGCAACAATTTTTTTAAATATTAAAAAACAAGACAATAAACGTACGTTTTTTATACAGGCAAATTTCACTTATACTGTAAAAATATACGGCTAATCTATGTTAAACAGGCCTAAACGATTTGATTAAAAGTGCGCCAGCTTTTAGAATACGCGTCCAAATTTTGACTAGGTAAAATTTATTATGTTTAAACCCGAACTTCTTTCTCCTGCGGGCAGCTTGAAAAACATGCGCTATGCTTTTGCATACGGTGCTGATGCTGTTTACGCCGGCCAACCAAGATACTCACTACGGGTACGTAATAATGAATTTAGTCTTGAGAATATTCAAATAGGCATTGATGAAGCACATGCCCTTGGCAAGAAGTTCTTCTTAGTTAACAATATCGCACCGCATAATGGCAAGCTTAAGACCTTTCTTAAAGATATTGAACCTGTTATTAAAATGGGGCCTGACGCCTTGATCATGTCTGATCCTGGCTTGATCATGATGGTACGTGAACAGTTTCCTGATATGGCCATTCATTTATCAGTACAAGCAAACGCAGTAAACTGGGCAACGGTTAAATTTTGGGAACAACAAGGCATTGAGCGTGTTATTTTATCGCGAGAACTCTCGTTAGATGAAATTGAAGAAATTCGTTTACGCTGTCCTGATATCGAACTAGAGGTTTTTGTTCACGGTGCACTTTGCATGGCTTACTCTGGCCGCTGTCTATTATCTGGTTATATTAATAAACGCGATCCAAACCAAGGTACTTGTACAAACTCTTGTCGTTGGAAGTATGACGTGCACCAAGCGAAAGAAACAGAAACCGGCGATATTATTGCTGAACCTGTCAATATTATCATGCCTGAAGAAAAACCAATTGATGATGTAGTTTTACTGCAAGAGCAAGGTCGCCCTGGCGAATATATGCCAGCGTTTGAAGATGAGCATGGCACATACATCATGAACTCCAAAGATCTGCGCGCAGTTGAGCATGTTGAGCGTTTGGTCAAAATGGGTGTGCACTCATTAAAAATTGAAGGTAGAACAAAGTCATTCTACTACTGTGCCCGCACCGCACAAATTTATAACATGGCTATTGAAGACGCGATGAATAACCGCCCTTTCAACGACAGACTAAATCTAGATTTAGAACATCTTGCTCACCGCGGTTATACCGAAGGTTTCTTAAAACGTCATCGCCATAGTGAAACGCAAAATTATGATTATGGCTATTCAAAAAGTGATACACAGCAATTTGTTGGTGAAGTACTCGGCCGTAATAGCGAAACAGGCTTAGTTGAAATTGACGTAAAAAATAAATTTCTAGTCGGCGACCAATTAGAGTTAATGACACCTAAAGGTAACGTTACTTTTAAACTAGAACATATGGAAAACCTAAAGGGAGAGCTTATCACCGACGCTAAAGGCTCAGGTCATAAAGTTGCCATTCCATTAGAAGCCGACATTGATTTGAAATTTGGTATTATCATGCGATTTCTCGATGAAGGCGGTACCACACGCCACCCATTTGCGCAAAACCAAGCGGATAAATAGGGTTTACAATGGCATTATTTATTGAAGACAGCTGCATCAATTGTGATATGTGTGATCCAGAATGTCCAAATGAAGCCATTACCTTAGGTGAAAAAATTTACGAAATAGATCCCGACAAGTGCACAGAATGTATTGGTCATTACGACAAGCCTACTTGTGTTTCGGTATGCCCGATCGATTGCGTAAAGCCTGATCCAAACCATGTCGAAGAAGAAGATAGCTTACTCGCAAAATTCATGCGAATGCATGGCTAATAACTTATTAAAAAGACTACAATAAAAAAAAGAGCCAAACGGCTCTTTTTTTATATCAGCTTATCAATGACTTATTGCTATATTTATACCGCAAAAGGGTATTTAATCGCTTCATGGTGCTGATAACCAACCACTTCAAAATCGTCCATAGTCACCCATGTTTCTAAATCTTCTAAAGACTTAATTTTAGGGTTAATTCTCAATTGAGGCGAAGGAAACGGTTCTCGCTTTAGCTGTACATTTTCCATCAAATCAAGTTGGTCTTCATAGATATGAGCATTAACGATTTTATGATAAGCAACCCCTGGCTTTTTACCGGTGATCTGCGCCATTAATGCTAAAAATGCATAAACCTGAACTTGGTTAAAATTTAAACCAAGCGGCACGTCACAAGAGCGTTGGTAGCTTGTTAAATAAAGTGTATCGCCTAATAAAGAGAAGTTGTGTGTATGCATGCATGGGCGTAAGCAGCCCATATGAAATTCACCGGGGTTATAAAAGGTAATAATTTCAGCGCGATCATCTATGCCATTTTTCAGGTTTTCAACCACCTTTTTAAGCTGGTCAATGTGTCCACCATCAGGTTTCGCCCATGAACGGCCTTGAATGCCATATACACGCCCCATATCGTCTTCGCCTTTGCGATGGCTATTGTTAAGCCACGCATCATTTAGATTAGCGTTAGCATCCCATGTTTTGGTGCCTAACTTTCTAAAGTCAGCGGCATTATCATAACCGCGAATATAACCTAAAAATTCGGCAATAGCTGAACGATAAAAGCTCTTACGTGTTGTGATCATCGGAAATTCATTTTTATCAACACGGTATTCTAAATCTGCATTAATAACCGTTAAACAACGTTTACCCGTACGTTCATTTTCAACCCAATGCCCGTGCTCAACAATTCGTTTACATAAATCTAAATACGCCTGCATTTATTTATTCCCCAAAATTAACGCATGTTCATGATTAACATATCCCCAGTAGATAATATAAATACCGGCGATTGTCATAGAAAAGCTCAATAGCTGTTCTATAGAAAAATAAGATAACACCATAACATCATCGCTTTGGTGTTCAATAAAAAATGCAATGATGAAATTTAAAACACCATAGCCAATTAAAAATAAGCCTGAAAGTAGCCCAAGTTTTTGCGGTTTTCTCGCCAATATCTGCAAACAAAACAACAGTAAAGCACCCTCAAATATCAAACCATACAACTGCACCGGGTGCCTTGGAATATCTTCTAAGCTCAATGGATAAATTATCGCCCACTCAACATGGCTAGGCGTACCAAGAATATTGTGCCCAAAGCAACTATAAAAATGACCGCATAATAGTGCGATCGGAGCAAAAGGTGCAACAGTATCTAAAACGGTCAATAAGCGCTGCTTATGCTTTATCGCCACTAAATAAGACGCGCCAATAAAACCAATAATGCCACCATGAAAAGACATGCCGCCATACCATATTTTTATTAACCACAACGGTTCAGCTTGCAAATAATCAAGATGATTAAAAATAGTATAACCTACCCGCGCGCCGATAAAGCTACCAACAAAGCCATAAAAAAATAAATCGTAAAGCACTTTATTATCGGGTGAAAAATTTAATTCTTTTGGCGCTGTTACAGCACTTTCAGCACAGCTTCGGTAATAAATTCCAAGGCATATCACGATAAAACCCACTAAGTAGCATATGCTAAACCAATAAATATTGATTGGCCCAAGACTAAAAAAGATAGGTTCAATGGCAATGAGTGGCATAGAAAGACTTAAATGCTGCAAAAGATAATAGGGAAATTAATCTAAAAATTAATCTCAAAAGTAGTACGAAAAAAATATCCATTAACAATGGCGTAATTATGCCGAAAGATCCCCTAAAATACTAATGCCACATCATTTTAATTGCGACTAAAATCAGGAAAAAAGCAAAAGCTTTCTTAAGTGTTTGTACTGGCAATTTTGTTGCCATTTTCACCCCTATCGGCGCAAAAACTGAAGAGGTTAAAACAATACCAAGTAGTGCAGGTAGAAAGACATAACCCATGCTTAATTCAGGTAATCCAGGTAGCCCATAGCCAGTAAAAATAAAACCTATCACACCAAATATTGCCACAAAAACACCAGAGACTGTTGCAATGGAGATTGATGAACGCATTGGTAGCCCTAAATAAGTCAGTGCAGGTACCAAAATAGCACCGCCAGCAATGCCCAAAATACTCGCTATTACCCCAGTAATTGCACCAACTATTCTTAAAACAAAGGCTTTAGGCTGCGCCTCTTCCCTGACAACTTTCAGAGAAGCTATCATATACGAAGCAATTGCGATGACAAAAATAGAAAAAAGCATTCTTAATACATCTGCAGGCAATGAAGAAGCAAAAATGGCTCCCGCTAAAGAGCCAAAACCTACAAACAAAATAATATTTTTAGTATCACCCCAAGGAATATTACCGTTTCGATGATGAATATATGAAGCTGATGACGCGGTAATAACAATAGATGCTAAGGAAGTAGCAATGGCTATTGGCATTATATGTTCTGGCGCAATATCAACCAGTGGCAATAAATAAACGAGTGCAGGAACAATAACCAAACCGCCACCGATCCCTAATAATCCTGCGAGAAAGCCAACAATGGTACCTAGAAAAAGACAGGCAAAGAAAATCGAAAACAACGAATAACCCCTAATAAAAATTCAACTGAAATAGTTAAAAAATCAGCACTTTGGCAAACCTACATACCTGCACGAATAAAACCACCAAGCCCCAAATGCTCTAATTGCTCATTAAGGTAACTGTGTATTTGCTTTGCGCTGGTTAATTGAAGCGCGTGAGAAAGAATGACTTTCGCACGTTTAAATTCAATATGCCTGATCACCCATTTAATACGTGCAATATTATGCGGATTCATACTAAGTTTGTCATAGCCCATGGCTAACAATAACAAAGCCCCCGCTGGTTCACTAGCCAGCTCACCACAAAGGCTTAAAGGAACCAAATATTTGGAAGATTCTTTTGAGATAGTATTC
>PJEL010003966.1_pt1 | contig 12396 bp, 7 predicted proteins | sample 1853271 | NCBI WGS metagenome assembly PJEL01 (sample SAMN08108733, study PRJNA415343) | Invertebrate metagenome, whole genome shotgun sequencing project. | host: Globobulimina | place: Sweden: Gullmar Fjord | collected 2015-08 | reverse complement strand
ACCAAAAATTCGAAATTTTTTAATCCAAAATAATATTAATAATATAGATGTTTCTTTAGTAATAGTTCCTATGAAAGATAATACACCACGTATGAAATGGGTTAAATATTATGATAAAACGGGACAATGCATATCTTCATTAAGTGAAGAGTTAATCCCAGCTAATAGTAATAATGTAAAATTAACATTTTGTTATGCTAGTGAGCAAGATGAACAAGATAATAAAACTCAAACTATACATGTTATAAATACACTTAGACTTGTATTTGGTGTTCCGATTGCTAAAGAGCTTATTGTTCTTAGAAAATTTTCAAATGATACAAATGAACCAAAACGTTCTTCTGATACAGGTTTTGCTTCAAGTTTTGATACTCAATCATTAAATCTGTTTGAGAACCCACCTATTGAAAAATTGCAGATAATAAAAATACCAATGGAAGCAACAATTCTTCTTGATAAAGCATTTTCTCAAACATTTCCTACAGAACGATTTGTTCTAATATGGCTAGCTTTTGAGTCTATAATTAATACTTTCCCCGGACAAGAAAACAATGGGAAAAAACGCGAAAAGTTTTGTAAAAATAATTTAAAATCTAATCTTATAAATGATGAAGTTTATCGTCTTTTTCAAGTAAGATGTAATATGTTCAAGGAAGGAAAGGTTTTAGTAGATTCTAATATCGAAAAAGAATGTTGGTCTCTATATGGAATAGTACAACTTACAATTGCGGAAGACTGCGAACAGAGACAAGCTTTTATATCTGGATTTGAAAAAAAATTGTTATCTAAGAATTAGTAATAAACATAGAGAAACCCAAGATCAAGTTTCAGATACATTATTAGATATTAAAGTATAAATTTTGGACATAAAAAAACCCTCATAAACATACTTAAAAAGTATTATTTACAAGGGTTTTTTAATGGTACGCCTAGCAGGATCCGAACCTGCAACCGCCGGGGCCGAAACCTGAAGTAGCTAATTTATCATTATTTATCAATATCATGTAAACTCTTTCATAATACCTTTAACAGTAGGATCAAGGCATTGACAGTAAATTTATTTTTCTGTATACTTTTTGAAAGTTTTGTAATAAATGGATATCTATAGGGTATCTAGAAAGTATAGAGGTGTAAAATGGCTAAAATAAAGAGTAAAAAATATATTGGCGTTTATAAAAGTGATTTAATATCTGGTGATGTAAGCTATTATATTACCTATAAAGATGAAAATAGTAAAAAAATATGGCAAAAGATTGGCTTAAAAAGTGAAGGAATCACTGAAGTATTTTGTCACAACAAACGGAATGAAATATTAACAAAACTTAGACTTGGAGAGTCAGTACAAATTGGAAAAAGAAAAAAAGATAAAATATTAACTATTGACGAAATTGCACAAAAATATTTTGATTATATTGAATATAGAAATAAAGATTATTCAAATGTAATATCTAGATATAAATTACATATTAAAGATACCTTCGGTGATACAGATATATTAACTCTTACAATAAAAGATATACAACAGTATCAAATGGAAAAACTCAAAATAAGATCTCCCAAAACGGTAAATCACTTAACCCAACTTATTGGTACAATTTACAATCACAATATAAAATATGAAAATCTTAAAGTAATTAATCCATTGGTTGGATTTCGAAAACTTAAAGTGGATAATGCAAGAGAACGATATTTAAGCATTGATGATATAAATACATTGTATTCAAAATTAGAAGAAGATGAAGTATTAACTTTATTTGTTATTTTAGCTCTTACGACAGGTGGAAGATTGGCAACGTTAATGAATATTAAAAAGAAAGATATTAAATTAGAAAATAAAGTAGTTGTTTTAAAAGATTTTAAAAATGACACAACTTATAATGGATATTTAAATAAAAAAGCTGTCTTAATACTTGGAACACTAATAAAAACTTTAAAATTAGATGATCTTATAATTAGTAAATATAAAGCAGATACTATACAGCATAAAATGAAACCTATTCTTGATAAACTATTTAATCAAGAATTAAAAGCAAATGATGCAAAAAACAGAGTAGTTATTCATACTTTAAGACATACATTTGCATCACATTTAGCTATTAATGGGACACCAATATATACAATTCAAAAATTAATGAATCACAAAGATATTCAAATGACTTTACGGTATGCAAAACTTGCACCGGATTCTGGTCTGAACCATGTAATGTGTTTATATGAGTAGAATAGTTAATGTCTTAGTAAAATAATCACTAGGACACCTATTCAAAATGAAAAAAAATGCAATACTTTCTAAAAGATATAAAAGGATTCATAATGAATAATCTGTTAAATAATGAAGAGTATCAATTTCTATTACAGAAAGAGCTAAGTGAAAACATATGGTTAAAATATGATTTTGTACTCAAAAAAATGAAAAGAGATTTAAGAAAAGAGAAAGAAAATTTTATCAAAAATAAATGTTTAGATTTAAATGATGAAGATGATGTGGAAGATTTCAAAGAACAATATAGTGAAATATTAACTCGTTATAACAAAATAAATGAAAATTTTTATACTACCCTTATTCAACCTAATGATGAGGATCAAGACTGTGTAGGTATTAAAAACGAGTTTCATATCTATATACAACATGAAAAAAAGAAATATAACTTGTTCGGGCAAATTAGTAAAATAGACTATACTAAAAATAGAAAAACTATTTCAATACACCCATCAATAAAACTTAATAATTCTGAAATAACCAATATTGTTTACAGATTATATGAAACACTAGAAAAGGATAAGAAATTAATTCAAAAACTTTTAGATAAGAAATATAAATTTGAGGATACTCCAAGCAACAAAATTAAATTAAAAGCTTCATTTTCTAAAGAATATGAAGAAATCATAAGACTAATTTATATGCAACTAATAGAAATGGATTTTATTCATGTTAAAAACTTTTATTCTGAGGGTACTACTAGCTTGTTAAAGATGACTCAAGCATCAGATGAGGAACTATACAATTTTTATAATATGGATGGAAACAAAAAAATAGATTTAACAAACATTATAAACAGTTATATACAATATTCAATAAGTAAATAATAACATTAACATTAACATTTTGATAGAATACCAGTAAAATAAAGCAAAAAAGATTACACTTGAATACAAAAGAAATAGAACATAACATACAAAATATTATTGATAACTTTTCTAAGGAAGAGTTCATTTATGATTTACTTTTAGCTTATGGTATATCTAAAACTTCAATCACCAGACTTAAAAAAGGTGATTTTAATCTATCAAAAAATGATGATGAGATTCTTTACAAAAAGAAGATATTTTTTAAAGTTGAAGATTCTGATAAACTTTTAAATACTGTTGACACCTTATCAAAAAATGAAATAATCTTAAAACAAGAACCGAGATTTATGATTGCTACTGATTATAAACATCTTGTAGCAAAAGATTTAAAATTAGGTAAAAATTTAGATATTGAGATAATAGATTTACCTAAGTATTTTGATTTCTTTTTACCTTTATCTGGAAGTGAAGTTTATAAAGCTAGTAATGATAATGAAGCAGATCGAAATGCAGCTTATAAAATGGCAACACTTTATGATTTATTGCGTGAAGAGAATCCTGCTATTTATAAATCAAAAGAGCATATTCATGATCTTAATATCTTTTTATCTCGTTTATTGTTCTGTTATTTTGCAGAAGATACTGGAATATTTGAAGAGGAGAGTATTTTTACAAATACTTTAGTGCAACATACAAATGATAATGGAAGCGATACACATGAGTTTTTAGGTCGTTTATTTCAGAGATTAAATACAAATGATAACGTAGGTTTTTCGGAATATTTAATTAAGTTTCCTTATGTCAATGGTGATTTATTTAAAGATACAATTGATATACCTGTATTTTCATCAAAACCAAGAAAAATATTAATTGAACTAGGCAACTTAAACTGGAAAGAGATCAATCCTGATATTTTTGGTTCTATGATTCAAGCTGTTGTTATTGATAAATATCGTAGTGATTTAGGGATGCACTATACATCAGTACCTAATATTCAAAAACTAATCAAGCCACTTTTTTTAGATGAATTATATGAAGAGTTTGAGAAGTCAAAAGAAAGTGTAAAAAAATTACAAGTATTGATTATAAGACTATCTAAAATCAAGTTTTTTGATCCTGCATGTGGTAGTGGAAATTTTTTGATTATTACTTACAAAGAGATACGACTTTTAGAGATAGAAATTTTAAAACAAATTATTGAGCTAGAACAATCTCATTTATTAATTAATAGTGTTATTTCATTGAAACAGTTTTTTGGAATAGAAATAGATGATTTTGCGCATGAAGTTGCTATTTTATCACTTTGGTTAGCAGAACATCAGATGAATCAATATTTTGAAGAGCAGTTAGAGGGATATACAGATCATAAATCTATAATTCCATTAAAAAAATCGGGAACTATAATCCAAGGTAATGCTACAAGATTAGATTGGAAAGAAGTTTGTCCAATTATAAAAAATGAAGAAGTTTATATAATTGGTAATCCTCCATATTTGGGTGCTAGGAATCAAGATGAACAACAAAAAAATGATTTGCAGCTAGTTTTTCAAACAGAATATAAAAGTTTAGACTATGTTTCTGCTTGGTTTTATAAAGCAGCAAAATACATTGAAGGTTTTAATGCTAGATTTGCTTTTGTATCCACAAATTCAATTTGTCAAGGCTTATTAGTTGGATTAACTTGGAATAGAATTTTATCAGAAAAAATTGAAATAGATTTTGCTTATCAATCTTTTAAATGGGTTAATAATGCAAAAGGTAATGCCGGAGTAACTGTTATTATTGTGGGATTAAGAAATACAAGTACAAAACCTAAATATTTGTTTATTGAGAACTTTAAAAAAGTGGCAAAAAATATCAACACTTATCTTTTAGATGCAAAAAATAATTATATAAAAAGTTTATCTAAACCTATTTCCAGCCTTCAACCAATGATGAAAGGAAATGCTGCAATTGATGATGGTAATTTCCTTTTTTCTACATATGCAGAAGCAAATATATTTAAAATTAAATATCCTGAACAAGCTTATTTAGTTCGTGAATTCATAGGTTCTGCTGAACTTATAAAAAGTAATAAAAGATATTGTTTATGGTTAAAAGATGCCAATTCAAATGATATAGAAATGAATCCTGAAATACTTAAAAGGATAGAAAAAGTTAAAACTTTTCGTGAAAAAAGTCCAAAAGTACAAACAAGAAAATATGCAGAAAAAGCAAGTCTTTTTATGGAAGATAGACAACCTAATACTGATTATTTAATGATACCTGTCGTTTCATCTGAGGCTAGAGATTATATCCCTATTGGTTTTTTAAGTAAAGAAGTTATTGCAAATTATTCTTCATTTATTTTGCCTAATGCGACATCTTTTGAGTTTGGAATAATACATTCTAAGATGCACAATGTTTGGGTAAAAGCAATTGGTGGTAAAATGAAAACAGATTATCGATATTCAAATACTCTTTGTTATAACACTTTTCCATTTCCAGAAATAAGTATAAAACAAAAAGAAACTTTAAATCTTTATGCTTTTGCAATATTAGAGATAAGAGCTAAATATCCAAGTAGAACAATGGCTTGGCTATATGATTCTAATACAATGCCAAAAGATTTAAAGAAAGCACATCAAGAATTAGATGTAGCTATAGAAAAATGCTATCGACTACAAGCTTTTAAAAATGATACGGAACGATTAGAATATCTATTTAAATTATACGAAGAGATGATAAAAGAAGATACTTTATTTAGTAAAGATAAAATAATTAGAAAACGAAAAGTAATAAGGAATAAGAAAGATGCCTGATTTAGTACATGTAAAATATCAACAGACTGGAAAAAGTAAAAAAATTAATGATTTAGGTATGCGTGAGATGCAAGAAAAAGCGTATGAGGGTAGAACTGCACAATATTTACTTTTAAAAGCACCTCCCGCATCTGGGAAATCAAGAGCATTAATGTTTTTAGCATTAGATAAGCTTGAAAATCAAGATATCAAAAAAGTAATTGTTGCAGTTCCTGAAAAATCTATTGGTGCATCTTTTGAAACTACTGAACTTAAAAAATATGGTTTTTTTACAGATTGGTGTCCAAATCCAAAATATAATCTTTGTACACCAGGGGAAGAGAAAAGTAAAGTTTCTGCGTTTTTAGAATTTTTAGAAAATGATGAAAAAATACTTATTTGTACTCATGCAACTTTACGTTTTGCATTTGAAGGATTGGATGAAAAAAAACTTGATAAGACTCTTATATCTATAGATGAATTTCATCATGTATCTGCTGATGGTAATAATCGACTTGGTGAAGTGTTAAGAAATATTATGGCTAAATCAGATGCTCATATAGTTGCAATGACTGGTTCGTATTTTAGAGGGGATAGTGTCCCTGTATTAATGCCAGAAGATGAAGCCAAGTTTACTCCAATAACTTATAATTACTATCAACAACTAAATGGTTATGAATATTTAAAATCTTTAGGTATAGGTTATCATTTTTATTCTGGGAGATATTTTAAAAAACAGCCTGATAAAGAAATGTCAGCACTTGCAGAAGTTTTAGATGAAAATAAAAAGACAATAATTCATATACCAAGTGTAAATTCAGCAGAATCCTCAAAAGAAAAATATGAAGAAGTTGGTCATGTTATTGATGTATTGGGTGAACTTGAATACCAAGATGAAAAAACTGGTGTACTGTATGTAAAAAGTAATAAATCAGATAAAATATTAAAAGTTGCAGATTTAGTAAATGATAATCCGAAATCAAGAGATAAAATTTCAAACTATTTACGAAATATAAATTCAGCAGATGATATTGATATTATTATTGCACTAGGAATGGCAAAAGAGGGATTTGATTGGCCTTATTGTGAACATGCATTAACTATAGGATATAGAGGTTCATTAACAGAAATTATTCAAATAATAGGAAGAGCCACCAGAGATAGTAATAATAAAACTCATGCACAATTTACAAATCTTATATCAACTCCAGATGCACAAGATGATGATGTTAAAGTAGCTGTAAATAATATGCTAAAAGCTATTACTGCATCTTTATTAATGGAGCAGGTTTTAGCGCCAAGTTTTAATTTTAAACCAAAAGGTTTAGATAATGAGGATGAAGAGGAAAATGAAAATGAGGATAAAACTACAATCCGAATAAATGGGTTTAAATTGCCAACTTCACAAAGAGCAAAAGATATTATAAAATCGGACCTAAATGACCTGAAAGCAAGAATCTTACAAGATAATCAAATGATTAAAGCAATGCCGGGAAACTTAGAACCGGAAACTATCAATACTATACTGATTCCAAAAATCATACGAGAAGTTTATCCTGATTTAGATGAAAAAGAAGTAGAAGCTGTTAGGCAACATGTAGTTGTTGATTCGGTAATTAAAAATAGTAGTTTTGAAGAGCAAGGTGATAAAAAATTTATAAGAATGGCGGGAAGCTTTGTGAATATTGATGATATACATATTGACTTAATAGATCAAATAAACCCATTTCAAAAAGCATTTGAAATCTTATCTAAGTCTGTAACGACACAGGTATTAAAACTTATTGATGAACATATACAATCAACTAAAATTGAGATGACAGATGAAGAAGCTATCCTTTTATGGCCAAAGATAAAAGAATGGGTTAATAAAATAGGAGAAGAACCTAACTTGCAATCATTTGATCAAAAAGAAAAAAGAATGGCAGAAGCGTTAATATTTTTAAGAGAACAAAAACGAAAAAGAGCATTAGAAAATGCATAAAAAAACATTAGATGATATTTTTAATGATGATGAATTTGGATTATTAGAAATAAAACAAAAAATATCAAATGTTAAAACTGAAGAAGATAGACTTATTGATGCTTTTGAAGAGATAAATATATTTATTGATAAAAATAATAGAGAGCCAAGTACATCAAGTATGTCTGAATATGGTTTATATGCTAAGTTACGTAATTTTAAAGAGAATGAAACAGATAAAAGAATTTTAAAACCATTTGATAAACATAATTTATTAGGTCATGTAGAAGTTAAAGAGGTCACATTAAATGATGTACTAGATGATGATGATTTAGGATTACTTAATACAGATAATGAATTAGATATTTTTAAATATAAACACACTCCTAGAAATGACAGTAGAGCAAAAACAGATTTTGTTGCAAAAAGACAACCTCTAAATGACAAAGAATTTGGAAAGTATGAGGAAATGTTTCATAAAGTCCATCAAGAAATTAAAGAAGGTAAAAGAACTCTTAAAGATATGGGAATTTATCATGATGATTTAATAGAAGGCAACTTCTATATCATTAGTGGCGTTTTATTATATCTAGAGTCAATGGAGTTAGAGACAACAACTTGGGTCCAAAAGTCAGGGAATAGAGAACGAATTGAAGGAAGAACAAGAACAGTATTTGAAAATGGGACATACAGTAATATGTTATTCCGTTCATTGGGAAAGCAAATTCGTAAAGAGGGAAAGATGGTCTCAAATATTGATGAAAATATCAAAGAAAACTTATTTACAAATACAAATTCAGTGAAAGAAGAAGATATTCAAACAGGATGGATTTATGTGTTAAAGTCAAAATCTGAAAATCCTGACATTTTAAATATCAAAGATCTATATAAAATAGGATTTTCGAGTACGAATGTAGATCAAAGAATTGGCAATGCAAAGAATGAAGCAACTTATTTATTCTCTGATGTTAAAAAAATAGCTACATATGACGTATATAATAGAAATGCTGATAAGCTAGAAAGTTTATTACATAGATTTTTTGCGAGAGCTTGTTTAAATGTAGATTTATTCGATAAAAAAGGGCAAAGGATAACACCTAGAGAATGGTTTGTAGTTCCTTTTGAAGTAATGGAATAAGCTATTGAATTAATTATAAATGAAACTATACTTAATTATGAATATGACTCAATAAATAAAAAAATAAATTTAAAATAAAGGAAATTATTAAAAATTAATCTCATGTTGAAATATTATTGAATATTCAACAAAAAATTTACGAGGACACTAAACTCATCTAGTAAGACACTACTTTTTCTAAAAAAACTATGCAAAACTTTCATTAACAATCAAAAAGATTGAAAACACAATGAAAGGATGCAATATGCATAAAACAACAATTGATATTAAAGTTTCTGGTTTTGTAAAAAATATTAAAAAACCAAATCAAAAAGGTGAAGTAAATCTTCAACTACTTCATGAGGATGATATTGAGGGTGATTCGTATTTACATATCAAAGTCATAGGCGCTAGTAGAGAGGACCTATTACAATTTAAAGGTAAATATATTCTTGCTTCAGATATCAGCATGGCTCAAGTCGACTACAACACTTATTATAAGGTATTCGATATTTCCAAAATTGAAATTATTAAAGATAATAAATCGTGAAAACGCAAAGACTTATAAAAGAAAATAAGGATTATAAGTTTTACAATGGACTTACTGGAATTTTCCAGTGGTCTAAAGTATTTTTTAATATTTTTAGAGGATTGTTATTATCTTTAATCTATAAGTTTGGCTGTTTATTCTTTTGGGGGTTTCAAGTAGACATTATAAATTTCCATCATTCGATATTTAAGTATTTTTATACTCTAAAAGATATTTATAGTCAATTATTTGAGGTAAATATTTTTGCAGAAGATATGCAGATTTTTTTTGTTCCAGATATTCTATTGCTATATTATATTGTAATTGCAACTATTATGTATTACAGGAGTAAAAAAGTATTACAACTAAGTAATTTAGGACTTGAAAACTATTCGTTAAAAAAACAAAATAATTACTATTACTTAAAATTAAAACATGGAGAAGAAATTGAATTTGATTATGTATTATCAATTAAGGATGATATAAAGCAAATACTTAAAATAAAAGATGAAAAAAGCATTTCTATTTTAAGGTCAAACACAAGAGATATCAAAATCAATATTTTACCGGATCTTCTACAATACAATATCTCTTTAGAGATGTTAAAAGATGGTTATGTATATTTTGGTCAAGCAAGAGAATATGGAAATATATATAAGCCACTATCAAATCTTACACATTATCTTATTGCCGGAGCCAGTGGTAGCGGTAAATCCGTATTCCAGAATTTACTAATCACGAGCTTTTTGCATAATATAGCTACATTACAAGATTTATTCTTAGTTGACTTAAAAGGTGGGAAAGTAGAGTTTGGTAGGTACCAAGATTTTGCAAGTAATGTAACAGTCATAGGGAATTTATCATCCTTTTTCAAACTTACTAAAGAACTAATTAATATCATGGAATCAAGATATAAATTCATGAGATTGGATAAAATAACAGAACTTAAAAATAATACAATAATTGTGATGATTGATGAATACTCGACAATAGAAACACAGTTACATGAATTAACAAAAGAAGATGCTAAAGAATTAAAAAACAATCTTAAGACATTACTTGCAAAAGCTAGAGCAGCCAATATTAAATTTATCATAGCAACACAGAAAGGTACATCTGACTCAATTGATACAACACTACGTGAGAACTTACAAAGTAAGATTTTAATGCGTACAAAATCGAAAGATGCACAAAAAGCTGTATTAAATGATCTTGAAATTTTAGATGAACTTGATGTTAAACCATCAAAATTTCTAAAAGGACAATATATATTTATAGATGACGATAGTGGCAATGATTATTTGATTCAATCTCCATATATTTCTGATAATTTTTATTTATCACTAAAAAATAATAATTCCAAAGATAAAAAATTATTAAAGATACAGAAAGATATAGGGGAAGTTAATAATTTTGAGATAAAAAACATTTTAACTCTAGAGATACAAATATCTATTAGAAAAAATCTTTATGTAAAATGTAAATGTATTAAAAGTGATGAAATAAGAAAGAAATATTTTAATACATTACGAATGATTAAATATGAATATCATGATAAAGATAAAAAATATGAAGATATAAGTTTTAATAATTTATTAAATGAAGTAAAAACGGAAATCAAAAAATGGGAGCAAACCACTGGAAGTGGTGAAGCGGAACATCTTTTTGATAATAGTGTTATGAACAGTCGCGAAGCGACTACTTGACCTATTGTAAAAAAAGTATCGCGAGGAATACAATGAATCAAATTAAATTTAAAAAATATGTTAGTCATTTTGAAAAAGTAATGAATGCTAGAGTTATGTATAAAAGAAATAAAAAAGTAAGAAATAAAAAAACTCAGGAAAAATATGATTTTAGTTCAAATATCTTTAGTGCTATTAAACAAGATTATAATTGGTTAGTTTTCAATAGTATTGCATTAGAACAAAAATATGCTCTACTAGATGATTATTCATCAATATTTCTAACTGTTACCTTAGATTCTAAATTTCATGAAAAAAAGCAAATTAAGAAAAATAATGAGATTATTTACGTTAATAATATTAAATATGAAGAAGGTAATAGCATTAACCTTTCATATCGTATTTTAAATGATTTTTTTCAATCTGTTTATAGAAATTTCAAAATAAATAATAAGTATCAGAAAATAGAGTATGTTAAAGTAATAGAACCCCACAAAAGTGATTTTGTAAGCCATCTTCATGCTATAGCATATATTAAGTCCGAATATAAACAACAATTTGTTAACTATCTTCAAAAAAAAATAGAAAATAATTCTGCATTGGGTAAACAATGTAAAATTGAAGAAATTGATAATATTCAAAGAACATCATCATATATACTTAAATATGTAAGAAAAAACTTTTTACAAGACAATGATAATTTTAAGGCATATTATGGATGGAAACTTTATCATAAGATAAGGGCTTATACATTTTCTAAGACCTATTTAAATCGAGAAATATTTGATCGAATATCTTTTCATTTATCTTCATCATTATCAAAGAATGAAAACTTTTTTGATTATTTTGAAGAAGATAATTATTATAAGATAGTAGATATGTTTACTAATATTAATATTGAAACAATTGATATAGAGACAGGAGAAATTACACAAGAAAAGGTAGAAGCAAAAGAAGATGATTTATTTATCGTTAGTATAAAGAGAGAAAGACAAATAGTTAAGGACATAAATCAATACAAAATTGATCTATTACAGAAAGCGATACAGACCCAAGAAAAAGAAGTTATCGTTTATCAATTGAATAAAGTTAATTTGTATGATAGCTTCAAATATTATGTTTACGAAGCAACTATGTTTAATGATATACAAGTTGGTGATGAAGATTTTTTTGATTTATTAGATAAATACTTATTTGAATTATCAAAAGCTAAACGTTATCTATACAAAATAAAACATTACGAAATTTACAAA
>PJEL010003965.1_pt1 | contig 12396 bp, 10 predicted proteins | sample 1853271 | NCBI WGS metagenome assembly PJEL01 (sample SAMN08108733, study PRJNA415343) | Invertebrate metagenome, whole genome shotgun sequencing project. | host: Globobulimina | place: Sweden: Gullmar Fjord | collected 2015-08 | reverse complement strand
AGAAAAGCAAATGCCTCATCTATCGCCCTTTCGGATATGCCTACGGATGAGAGAATTTTGACGGATGCTTTTTTTGCTGCTTCGCTGTTACGTGTATTTAAGGTACAGAGGGGAAGCGAGGTGATTCTTTTGGGCGTTTCTTTTAATTCTTCTATAGTAAGTCGTATTTCGTCAGATCTGCCTTTTTCATGAATAATGGCCCTGTTTGTATATTCTTTAACAAGACCGTTCAGGTCATTTTTATCATATATACCCTCTGCACCTGATACATGTACACCCTTTTTTGCTGATCTCATTCTTACACTGTAATACAGGAGTTTCGGCATTATATTTCAAGCCCCATATCTTTAATCAACTGCAGATCATCATCCGGATTTCTACCGTTTGTTGTAAGATAATTCCCGACCAGTAGTCCGTCAGCGCCTGCAGTGAATATATGTGAATTCATATCTCTCAAGGTCAGAGGTCTTCCTCCGCATACTCTTATTTCATGCTCAGGAAGAACAAGCCTGTAAATACTTATTATCTTGAGTGCTTCCAGAGGGTCCAGTGTTTCCCTGTTTCCAAGGGGTGTTCCCTTTACCGGAGTCAGAAAATTAATCGGTACGGAATCCACTTCAAGTTCCTTTAGAGCAAAAGCAATGTCTATACGGTCTTCCCAGGATTCTCCAAGCCCGAATATGCCTCCGCTGCATACTGACAACCCAGTTGATTTTGCAGCCTCTATTGTTCGAATCTTGTCTTTATAAGTATGTGTAGTGCATATTTCACTAAAAAAGTATTCTGAAGTCTCAAGATTATGATGATATCTGTAGAGACCTGCTGCCTTAAGTTCTTCAAGCTGTATCTTGTCCAGTTCACCAAGTGTTGCACATGGCAACATTCCAATTTTTTTGATTTCTGAGATAAAACCGCTAATGTTATCTAATTCCGTGGCAGAAGGTTTTTTCCCGCTGGTAACAACACAAAAACGTTTTACTCCTTTTTCTTTCGCGAAGTGTGCTGCCTCAAGAATTTTTTCTCTGTCCATTAATGGATGAATATTCACTCCTGTCTTACTTGCTGCCGATTGAGCGCAGAAAGAGCAATCCTCAGCGCATGCACCTGATTTGGCATTGATAATTGAGCATAAATCAATCTTGTTGCCCCTGTATTTCTCCCTGGTTCTGTTTGCAAGGGCAAAAAGATCAAAAATCTCTGAACCGCTCCTTTTTGAAAAGGCAAGAGCGGCATCTTTGCTTATTCCTTTTGGTGTTAGCTTTATTGTTGGTCCTGAAGAAAGCATTTGATATTATTTACATGCAAACGGGCAGATGTCAATGATTAAACGTTTTTTTATGGGCAGGATGATGCAAAAAAAACCGCCAAAAACTGTATTTAAGACTATTAATTCAATTAAATTAGTTGGTTAAAGAAGGAATTTATATCAATATTTGACAATAAAACTTTCGAATTCACCTTTGAATTCACCTCTTTTTTCAACTATTCTTGTAACTTGTGCACCTGGCGGACCATGATTGCACCATTGAATGGCCTGTTCTATTTTATCCATATTTCCCTCAAATACAGCTTCAACATTTCCATTAAGCAGGTTTTTTACCCATCCATTGAGTCCGAGTCCAAGAGCCATCTCTCTTGTGCTTGCACGAAAAAATACTCCTTGAACATAACCGGATATAACCAGATTTACTCTTTCATTATCCATGGCCTATTATAATAGATTCATGTCAGTCCATCAAATTTAATGACATAGATAATAAATAAATTCTGCATGATCTTTTTGAAGTACTATCGGAATAATTTAATTGAAGGTCAATATGAAACAGCTTGTTTTAACTTTTAAGTAGCATATATTTTTTACACTGTTGACATAAATTAAAACAATGTTAGTATAATAAACGTGTAAAATATATTTACCTAAATACATGATATAAGTAAAGTTCATATCAAGCACTAATCATTAAGTCTTATTAAATCTAATGTAGGTTGATGAAGTATAGTTTTTTTAATTGTTCTAAAATAGATTGTTAATGCGGAAGCAGATTTTATTTATTATTATATGAACAATAACAACAATATCGAACAGCGTGTTCAGGAAGTCCTTTATAATATAAACTGGCTGCTGGAAGCCCATAACAGCTTTGCCGAATTAGTCAGGATAGACGGCAACAAAGTAATAATACGCTGTACAGGACATTGTGCAAATTGTGAAACCGACTGTGTGGGGGTTGCTTTCAGAGAAAGAATGCCTGATATAGTCTTAGTATTTCAATAATTATTTGCTGCAGCAAAAAGAAAAGAAGTGCACATTCCCGCGTCTCTCAAAAAGTTAAGAGTTTTACACTCACCAAGTTCACAGGCTTGTAAAAAATCGGAACATGCCTTTTCAAAATCACCAATCATAACGAATAAAGTCCCTCTGTTATCATATGGTTTGGCAAGCTTCGGGGAAATTTCTATAGCCTTATTATAATCATGCATTGCGCGTTCATATTCTTCTTTAGCAAAATATACCAAGCCTCTATTATTATAAGCCTTTGCATAATCAGGATTGTTTTCAATAGCATTATTGAACTCACTAATGGCACGTTCATATTGTCTCTTTTCAAATAGTGTGTAGCCGAGGTTATTATATGCTTTTGCGTTCTTATTGTCTTTTTCCAGGGCCATTCTATATTCAACAATGGCCAGGTCGTAATCACCTTTTAAGAAATAGACATTACCTCTATTATTGTAAGCCTTTGAATAATCCGGAGCGACCTGAATAGCTTTATTGTATTCAGCAATGGCCCGGTTGTATTTACCGTTTTTAGAATAGGTGATTCCACGTTTCAGAAGACCGTCAGCAGTTTTGTAGTCAGGAGTAACTGCACACCCGATCAGTAATACTAAGAAAGTTATAATTATTTTATTAAGTCTAATCATGGTTTGATTGTATTAAATTTAAAGTATTTAAAAGTAAAATGCAAATAGTATGCCATTAATAATAATTATGTTAACTGAGTAATTCTAAAAGATACTTAAATATTCAACCTCTAAAATAAAATCGTTAATTGTAAATATCATTTACCCTGTGTAAGGCATACCGACACAGCTTGAGCTTGATAAAAAAGTAGTAATGGATCTGAATTATGTGAATAGAAATGAGAAATCGTTTATTTAGGTACTCTTTTCAGACGATTACAACTGAATCATCTTCACCAAAATCATTTGGCAGGTATTTATCTGCAGTCCAGTCATTTTCCCACTTGCTTGAATCGATTAAATATTTAAATCTGTACTCTCTATGGGCATCCAGGTTAAGAGTGGCTTTGAAGTCACCGCTTTTGAGTTTTTGCATAACATTAGCGGTTTCATTCCAGTTGTTAAAGTCTCCGGTAATCGATACTGTCTTTGCATCAGGTGCGGCTTGCCTGGGCAGTCTGAAGGTTACCTTGCATATTGGTTTTGTTTTAAGATATTGTTTTTTTAAGCCATTGTTTTTTGAGACTTCATTTTTATTTATATTATTATCGTTTTTACCTGTAGTATTAGTTTTCATTACTTTCTTTTTCATACGGATTTCCTCCTGTAATAGGGAAGTAGAAAATAGTTATATGGAAATTTTACCAAATTTCCTGATAATGTCAATCTCATGTATTGTCCATTGACCCTTCAGTATAATTATCTATTTTAAAAAGACTATATTTAAGATACAATATTTAATAATGGCTGAAAAAGATGACCATAAAAAAAATACTACGGATAAAAAGAAGGACCCTCAATGGAAGGTCTTGATTGCCATCTCATTCAGCATTCTACTCATATTGATATGGGAACAGATAAATATTCTGAATGTACAGAAGTATTACGATATTAGCTATTCTGAATTTATTGAGCAACTTGAAGGGAATAATATTATCTCTGTCACGATTGAAGAACGTCATGTCAGAGGTGAATTGAAGCAAAATATAGAGATCTACCCTTCTCAAAACAACCAGTCGATAAGCATGAAATTTTTCAAGACATTTCTCCCGTCTTTTCAGGGGGAAGAGCTACTTTCAGCTCTAATGAAAAAGCATGTATTAATTAATGTTAAGTCCAGGGAGCAGATGTCGCCTTTCTGGCAGTTCATTGTTGGTTTGCTTCCGTGGGTATTGATTATAGGCATATGGATCCTGATTATGAGAGGCTCACAAAGAGTTCAGGGGGGCCCTGGAGGGCTTTTTTCTTTTGGAGCAAGTAAGGCAAAACTTCATGATGCTGCTAAAATTGATATAACATTCAAAGACGTAGCAGGTTTGAAAAATGCAAAACAAGAACTGAAGGAGACAATTGATTTTCTAAAGGACCCCACCAGGTTCAGGAAACTGGGCGCCAAGATCCCCAAGGGAGTACTATTAATTGGACCGCCCGGAACAGGAAAGACACTACTTGCACGTGCTGTTGCAGGAGAAGCGGAAGTGCCTTTTTTCAGTATAAGCGCATCTGAATTTATTGAAATGTTTGTAGGTGTAGGCGCTTCTCGTGTAAGGGACATGTTCAAAAAAGCAAAATCTTCGGAGCCGAGCATTATCTTCATAGATGAAATCGATTCTGTAGGGCGTACACGTGGTGCCGGTTTGGGCGGAGGGCACGACGAAAGAGAGCAGACCCTTAATCAGCTCTTAAGTGAGCTTGACGGGTTTGAGCAGCATGCAGCTGTAATAGTTATTGCAGCAACAAACAGGCCTGACGTACTTGATCCCGCCCTGCTTCGCCCTGGCAGATTTGACAGACATGTTGTTATTGACAGACCGGGATTGAATGACAGGTTGGCAATTCTCAAGGTACATGTTGTGAACAAGGTGCTTGCGGATAATGTCAATCTTGAAGATGTTGCAAAAGGGACTCCGGGAATGTCAGGAGCTGACCTTGAAAATTTAACAAATGAAGCCGCACTTATAGCGATACGAAAAAACAAGGACAGTATAGATATGGAGTGTTTTGAAGAAGCACAAGACAAAATATTGATGGGGGCAGTAAGAGATGATACAGTCAACGAGATGGAAAAGCGTATTACGGCTTATCATGAAGCGGGCCACGCCGTTGTTGCGCATGAACTCCCCGGGACCGACCCTCTTCACAAGGTGAGCATTATTCCACGCGGTATGGCGATGGGTGTAACAATGCAGCTGCCTGAAGAGGACAGGCACTATTATCCCAAAAAGTATTTAATGAACAAGCTAAGTGTAGCTCTTGCCGGACGTGTTGCTGAGAAACTAGTATTTGATGATGTCAGTACTGGAGCGCAAAACGATCTTAAACAGGCATCGTCACTTGCTGAAAAGATGGTTGCCCAGTGGGGAATGAGTGAAAAGGTCGGCCCTTTAAATTTTGGCAGGGGCGAAGAACACCCTTTTCTCGGCATGGAGCTTTCTCAACCAAAGCACTACAGTGAAGACATGGCCTGGATGATGGACCAGGAGATCAGAAAGCTCATTGTTGAGGCTGAATCAAAGGCTGAAGAGGTACTGAAAACAAAACGGGAAATACTCGATAAATTGGCCAATGCCCTTATCAAAGAAGAAATTCTGGATAGTGAAGCAATAGAAAGATTAATTAATAATTAATAAGGCGTTTTTATGAATAACAACTTTGAGCAAGAATTTTTGTTGCGTGAAGACTTGATTTACCTGAACCATGCAGGTGTTTCTCCATGGCCCTTACGTTCTGCAAAGGCGGTCCAAAAATTCGCTGAAGAAAATCAGGTTGAAGGATCAGTCAATTATCTCAAGTGGGCAGAGGTTGAGGCAGGACTGAGAAAACAGGCCAGAAACTTGCTCAATGCACAATCAGAAGATGATATTGCAATCATGAAGAACACATCTGAAGCGCTATCCGTAGTCGCCTATGGTCTGGATTTTAAAGATGGTGACAATATTGTCAGCAGCAACCAGGAGTTTCCTTCAAACCGGATTGTATGGGAATCGCTTTCGCAAAAAGGGGTTGAATTTCGTGAAGCAGATTTGAATGAAGCTGAAATACCGGAAGAGGCCCTATTCTCTCTTGTAGACGCCAATACCCGTCTTATAACAATAAGTTCAGTACAGTATTCAACCGGATTACGAATGGACCTTAAACGTATCGGAGAATTCTGCAGGAAAAACAATCTCCTTTTCTGCGTGGACGCTATTCAGAGTCTCGGAGCTTTGCGGTTTGACTTGCAGGAAATCCATGCTGATTTTGTAATGGCTGACGGGCATAAATGGATGCTTGGTCCTGAAGGGGTCGCGCTCTTTTATTGTAACCCCGAGGTAAGGGACCGTATAAGTCTAAACCAGTATGGCTGGCATATGGTCGAGGCAATGGGAGATTTTGACCGTAAAGAGTGGAGTATCGCAAAGACGGCCCGCTGTTTTGAATGCGGCAGCAATAACATGGTCGGTATTCACGCCTTAAATGCAAGCCTCTCTCTTTTATTAGATACTGGAATGGATTACGTGGAAAGAGAAGTCCTGAATAGAAGTGAATACCTTTTTGAGAAAATTCATGCAGAATCAGAGCTGGATTTACTCAATTCAACAAAGACGCAGCGTTATGCAGGAATCATTACTTTCAGGTGCCCTGGAACAGATAGTACCGCGCTTTATCAGTATTTAACCAAAAACAATGTTGTCTGCGCCCTCCGCGCCAATGCTATTCGCCTCTCACCACATTTTTACACGCCGTACGAGAAGCTAGATCAAGTTATTGAACTTGTGAAGAAATTTAATGCTGAATCATGATTAATTGATACTTTCAATGGCTTGAAATTATCAATCTTCTTCCCCATCTACTTTTTTTCAACAATCCTGCTTAACTCCCTGATTAATAATAATCAATAAATTTGTATACATATGAAACATGCCGGGTGAATTAGTAAAGAAAGACTAAAGTTTATTTTTGTTTTGCCGATAAATTACTCAATGTACGAGGGAATGAATAAAAACATTCAAAACATCAGGGCCTTGCCTTGGCATTTTACTTAAAGGAGGACAAAAAATAATGAAAAGGAAAATATTATCAGTATTTAGTTCCGCATTAATGCTTTATGTACTAATTCTGATGGTTGGTTGCAGCGGTGGAGGCGGCGGAGGCAGCACTACCACTACAACTGGAACAGTATCATCGCTGGAAGTAGGTGAAAAAGTGACTGTTGTTGATCCAACTACAACAGCTAGCAAAGTAAGGTCTTTAAAAATAGGTTATCAACAGATGTCTATTGCCAGTCTTCCTGCTGATTCTGATTATAATACGGACGAGACACACGTTTTTGTTGAAGAACGTTCAGCGGACTCACTTAGTATCGTCAATGAAATTCTTTGCATGTTTGCTCAGACTGGCTATGAGGAGATGCTTAATGAAGGTGATTACATAGCTCAGATCAATATGAGTGCGTGTGAGGGATCAAAAGACAGTGCATCAAGCGCAGGAGAGTCCTCACAGAACCAGTCTTCTGGTGCAAACAATACTGATTATGAATACTGGACAGTGAATTCATCCAGGGCTGATGTCAGTTCATCTCAGGTAATTACAGCCTGGATACATGAGACTGGTGAACCAGAATTTAATGAGCCTGATAAAATAATCGATGTCAGATTCACCATTACTGAATCCATTAGCGATACAAATCCGTACGGTATCTTTACCATGTATTTTAAAGGCCACGAGCCTGATAGCACCACCGCTCTTATGACAGGTTTTCTCAAGACAGAGTATGATGCTGATGGCAAAGTGCTTGTGAAATTCTACTGCAATGGCAGTTTTGGTCCAGGTGAGACCTTTGTAGAAAAAGTAACGCTTGACAGGGCAGCAGACGGAACAACTGGAGCTGGAACAATATACAACTCAGGGACTAATCCGTATGAGGGCAGTTATACGACACAGTTTAACATTGCCTACAACGACGGCCATTTCTACAGGACCGACCTGACAGATGAAGTCTGCTTGACCAGGGCAAATCCTGATACATCTGTATGGAGATACGGTCTTTATCAAGACGAAAACCATGCTTCTCCAGGATCCAGAGTAACAATGAGCTCCGGTTTTCCAATTGAGTTTGAGGATTATCATGGATGGGCCGGTTATTACGGTATCTGGATTCCAAATGACGTTACAATAGAAAACGGCGATATTGTAAACAAGATGGATTACTCACAAAATGGAAGCACAGAGACACCATACACAATATTTATTGTTGGTGGAAAACTCCAGAAACATACCAAGAAGACCCTTACACTTGCTGAAATCGTCGGCATCCCTCTCGAATGGAACAGCTGTGAAGATTCGGGTGGCGGTAACTGGACATGTACTCAGGCACGTGTAGAGTGGAACAGCTCTGAACAGGCATTCTACAAATACGCTACCATGAACGAGCAGGAATGGCTCTGGAAAGACCTTGCAACTCCTGAAGAAGTCACCTTTGGCAATGATGACTGGGACTTCAATTTCTACTCACAGGCACTAGGTGGCAGTGGACGTATTAATTTGACGGACCCTCAAACTGGAAATCCTGCTACACTTTCTGATTCCTCTGTAGTTGTCTTCCATGTACAGGACACAGTCTTCCCTGGTGATACAGGAATTCCTGAAAGTCTGGCATGTTTTGAGAACTGTCCTGATCCTTCTGTAATCAGCACAGATTCTCCCTACTTTGCGGCAAGCACATGGGAAAGCCAGTCTAACTTTGAAACTATAAACAGAAATGTAGCACCGGCATCGCTTGTTGCAGGTACAAACTACATTGCTTACACGTTCGATACAGATACAATGGAGCTGAAACAAAGCGGTGTGGCAGCAGTAATGACAACTAACACCAATAGCCAGCATGGTATCTGGACAGGCGCCATGTTTGATCCTACAGCCGAAAATTTAGCAAAACTTGCCTGTGACTGGGATACGAACACCACATGTCAACATCAGACATGGGAGAAAATGGACGTCTTCTACACATGGGAAACAGGAGCTGAACAGTGGAACAAGCTGACGGCCCTTAAGGACAGTGATAACAACTTCCTTACCTTTGATCCACCAATTTCAGTAGAATATACACATACAAATGCAACAGCTTCAAAGTACTATCTCGAGTACAGCGGTTTTGGCGATCTTCATGGTATCCCGGGCAAATGTGTTGATATGGACACCGGACTTGAAACAGATTGCTGGAATGGTTCGGATGATACCAAGTTTATCAGGTGGGTACCGGAATTTAGCGTTGCAGACGGTACTGCTGTAACAGATGCGGTGAGCGGTCTCACTTACTACGTGAAGGCCCTTGATAAAGAAGAAAGAATGAGATCTGTAGATGCTAGTGAATGTATAGCCTCCGGTCTTTCATTAGATCTTTACACATTGCCGGATCCATTGGATTACGAAGATCCTGCTATCGGCGATGAGCCTGATGTGACTGATTCGCCGGCAATAATTGGCGGTGTTCTCCAGTAAACTGAACAACATCTGGACATTTAAAAGGCGGGGCATTTTGCCCCGCCTTTTTTGCATTGAAAAAACACTTTAAAGCTTGATAAGATAATCATGTGCGTTACATACTTATTTTTACACTATCCATTCTACTGGGCAGCTCATGTACTGTCACATCATCTCCCCATAATTCAGCCCCCTCTGTCACAAAAGAGATTTCAAATGAAGATCTGAAAATAGAGATCTTTAACGGGGTTGATTCTAAGGAAATCAATGCGAAAAAGAGTCCACACATTTCAGATCACGGTATAACAAAAGGATTCTTCGGAATCATTTTTTATTCAAAAAACGGATATCATCCTGAGAGCAACCTCTTTAAGTCCATGGGAGGACCGGTTGAAATAAAAATCATATCTTTACAGAAAATAGAAAAATTTGAAACCGGCATTCTTACAGGGGCCGTCTTTAATAGCGTATCAGGAGGAAAAGTAGTTGAATACAGCGGCATTTCAAAAATATACAGGAATGAGCATATTGAGATTACCAACGACAATGTATCTTTTTCAGCTATTACTGATAAGGATGGGGTATACCGGATCGCCCTTCCCCGTGGAGCATACAGGGTAAGTACTAAGAATACTGAAATGAAAAACGTAACTATTGAGACAGGAAAGACTTCCATCCTGAACATCTTGAAAAATATAACACTGGTAGATTAATGCGCTGCTTACGCCTGATAACATTTTTTCTTATACTATTCCTTATATATATACATACTGCCTTTGCCGGAAATGAACAGTCCAGGAGCAGGACCAACAGCATTAAACTCATTCAGAAGGCATACCATAGCGGAGAACTCGGATACAGGACGGCCCTGAACTATAAACTCTATTCCATATTTAACAGGAGAATGCTTCCCAGGGTATACCATTCAGATGCCCCGATAAAATCAGCTACGGACATAATCCTTGAAGCAAAGGAGAATTCGGACCTGCTTTATAAAGAAAATGAACTGTTTCTCAGCAGACCGACAGAGGAGAACGAGGTGTCACCAGGACACTATTATGGTGATGGGATAGAAGTCTGGACATACGACAGCGCAGGCGGGAACTTTAAGATACATTACACTGAAGATGATACGAATGGAGACGCGGTCTACGGCTATGACGGAGAGATGAGCACCATCCCGGAATTTGTGACCAACCTGGCAACCTACCTTGACAGCACATGGTCCACGGTCATTGACAGCATGGGATACACGGAGCCGCCTTCAGACGGTGTTGCCGGTGGAGATGAAAGGCTTGATGTATATCTCATTGATATGGTTGCTTACGGATATGCGACTTATGACTCAGGACCTTCAAATACCTATTTAGTAATAGAAAATGATTTTAATGGTTTCCCGGACAATCTGGACTCTGACCAGAGAATGGGCTCTCTAAAAGTCACTGCAGCGCACGAATTTTACCATACCTCTATTTTCCAATATACATTAAATTTAAGCACGAACGGTTGGTGGTCCGAAGCGACCGCAACATGGATTGAAGATATAATCTTTCCATCAGTGAATGATTATCTGAATTATACAGGCCGAAAGTATGAGGATGATAATGAAAACGGTAAATGGGATAGCGGTGAAACATACTATGAGATTGACGGAGTAACAGCTGCAGGGACAAGAGGAAGGACAAATAAATGGTTTGATCATCCCGATTATTCCCTTAATTCAACTACAGGCAACCATGAGTATGGATCAATTATATGGGCCAAATATCTTTCTGAGACATATGGAAACGACATCATGAAATCCACCTGGGACAGAGTAGACAACGGAGACAGCGCTCTTGATGCAATAGCAGAGGAAATAATATCAAGAGGAACTACATTGGGCGACCTCTTCGGCTTATTCCACGAGGCAAATTATAAAGGTAACTTTTATACAGACAGGGCATATTATCCAATAATAAAACACGATAATTCATATACAACATCTCAAAAGGAAATATCGCTGGGCAGTTCTCTGGATCCCCTTTCAGCCAGTTTTATTGTTTTCCATTCCAGTGACAGCGCTTCAAGCCTTACCCTTACATTTACTGATATGCATTCAGGAGACATTGCGGTAAAAATTATACTTACCAGGACAGATGGCGGATATGATGTTCAGGACATTACGCTTGACAGCTATAGTGTTACTACATTAATAAACAACTTCAATCCATCATCCACGTATTCAAAGGCAGCAGTAATAATAATGAATACTTCTTTTTTCAGGCAAGTGTCATCTTCAGTCTCATCCAGTGGGAATTCAAACCCGTTTTGTTTTATAGCAACGGCTGCGTATGGAAGCTACCTTGATCCGAACGTGTCCGTACTGAGAGAATTCAGGGACAAACATCTTTTAACTAATTCCACAGGCATTACGTTCGTTGACCTTTACTACAGGTACTCACCTCCTGTCGCTGAATATATTTCAAAACATGAATCATTAAGGAGTATGACAAGATGGGGGTTAACACCATTAGTATATTCAATCAGGTATCCATGGGCCGGGCTGTTTATTTTATCGATTCTTTTTATTTCCATCCCGGTTCTAAGAAACAAGTTTGCATTCTTCAAAATACCTTCAAACAGGCCAGGCAAAGCAAATCATTGACCTCAATTCGTAACTTTGTTACTATTTAAAGCTATGAAGAAACTTTTTGTATTAATAATATCGTTTTATATTATCGCTATTGCAGGATGTGCCCATTCAACCGCAAAAGTAAAAGTAGAAAAAGAAGGTTATCTCCATGAGGAAGTCCTTCCTAACGGGCTCAAGGTCTTTGTTCTTAAAGTCCCCAACGCACCCCTGGCTGTCTTCCAGATATGGTATAACGCCGGTTCCATAAATGAACAGGTGGGCAAGACAGGCTTAAGCCATTTACTTGAGCATATGATGTTCAAGGGAACTTCCACACATGGTCCAAAGACATTTTC
>PJEL010003964.1_pt1 | contig 12398 bp, 10 predicted proteins | sample 1853271 | NCBI WGS metagenome assembly PJEL01 (sample SAMN08108733, study PRJNA415343) | Invertebrate metagenome, whole genome shotgun sequencing project. | host: Globobulimina | place: Sweden: Gullmar Fjord | collected 2015-08 | reverse complement strand
GTCACCGCCGCCCGACGGCCATCGTCGACGGAGCGGGCCGCCATGAACCGCATCAGGATGCCCTGGTTCAGGAAGTAGAACATCGCCGTGTTCGCCATCCCGTCCTGCCAGAAGATCCCGACTGAGTTGTAGGAAGGATCCTCGTTGAAGTTGGTGAATGCCATGCGGTGGGTCCGCGGCAGGTGCTCCCAGAGCGGCTCGAATCCCCCGAGGTAGACCGCGCCCATCACCAGGATGAGCAGCCCGGTGGCGAGCAGCATCACGCCCTGGAAGAGGTCGGTCATGATGACGCTGGACTGCCCGCCAAAGGTCACATAGACCGCCGAGATCGACGCGACGAGCACCGAGGACGCAAACACCGGCCACCCGAGCAGATGGTGCAGTGCTTTGCCCATCGTGAACAGGTTCACCCCGACGTAGCCGATCAAATACGCGAGCAGCAGGACCGTGACGATGTTGCGAGCGGACCTGCTAAAGCGGTGCTCGAAGTACTCCGGGATCGACGTAAGCCGCGAGAAGTACAGGATCGGCAGCCAGCCAAAGAGCACCAGCGGCATCCAGAACCAGTCGTTGAGATAGGTCTGGCTGCTTGCGATCCCGTAGTTGTAGGCGATTGTGCTGTACTTTACGAAGCTGGACGACCCGATGGTGGTGGCGATGAGGCTGAAAGCGATCATCCACCACGAGAACCGCTGGCCCCCAAAGAAGAAGTCCTTGGTGTCTTTGTTGCCCTGGCCGAACCACACCCCGATGGCGAGCATGGCGACAAAATAGGCCACCATCACCGCATAATCCAGGGGGGTCCCAAGCATCCCCGACTTGAGTCCCTCGCCCGTGTAGGGGATCGCCGCGGCCTCGTCCATGGGCGCGTACTGCAGATAGCCCTGGATCCCCATGAAGAAGAGGAAGCCGGCGACGACCACGGCCGTCCAGCGTCCCGCGGAGCCCGACAGCCCGAGGTAGCCCTGGCGATAGGAGTACACCAAGCCGACCGCGAAGACCGTCCCGCCGATGGCGTATTGGTACAGGAAAGGGTCCATCGGCGACGTATTAGCACGGACCGACCCATCCAGCGGTCGCCGCACACAGGTCAAGTCCGGAGTCAAACCCATGGGCTGTGAGCTGTCGTACATATCCTCCAGACTTCGAGAGGCCTTCGGGTGTGACTGCGAATTGTGCAGGATGCACCCACATATGTTCGTCAGTTTGCAGGCCATGGGTGCAGATGGAGGACTTGACCGGCAATTGAACAGGCCCCCTCGGAGTCGAACCGAGCCTCCCTGGGTTTGGAACCCTGGACGTGTCCCAGCGCACGGGACCTTCAGTACTGGAATTGTGTTAATAGCGATTTTGAGTGGATAGGGCTGGGATCGAACCAGCGAACCTCTAGATTTTCAATCCAGCGCTACTACCAACTGAGCTACCTATCCAAAAGCAAAGAGGAAGGCGGGAGAGTCGAACTCCACAGCTCTCGCTGCGTCCCGATTAGCAGTCGAACCCCCGACCTCTCGGGGTTCACCTTCCAGAGGAGTACCCAAGGCGGGATTCGAACCCGCAAACACCGATTTTTGAGAACGGCCGCTGTTCCTGTTTGCGCACCTGGGCGTGTGATATTCAAATTTTAAGGACCAAAACGACAAAGCCCCTCCGAGCCAGATGGCCGGGAGGGGCTTCGTTGCGATCCGCGTAATCTACGTCAGTCGCACCCCTCCGAGCGGCTCAAGAAGAGCCAGAAGAAACTGAGACTGGTCACGAGGGGATTCATGCCCATTAGGTTAGCCAGGTCTCTTTGGAGCGTCAACAATATTTCTCGCGGTAGGATGGTCGGCATGTGGCTCGCTCTGCTCCTGCTCGTGTCCCCGGCCGACGCCGGAAAGAAGAAGAAGAAGACCGTCGAGATCCCCATCGACATCGGCGTAGGGCCGGCGGCTCACCTGATCACGGGCCCGGTGATGCAGGACCAGCCGGCGCACTTCGGTCTCGCATTCAGCGTCGAAGCGGTCCTCGACAAGAAGCTGATCCGCAAGTTCAAGAAGAGGATTCCCGCCCAATATCGGCAGATGGCGCTGTCTATGGACGAGATCCGGATCAGCCATCCCCTCATCCCCGATACCTTCTTCATCTCGCCGGCTGGGATCCTGTCGGACACCGGCATGTACGGCCTGAGCCTGCGGCCGATCGGCGTCAATCTACCGCTCATCGACGGCGATGTGGACTTCAAGATCGGGCTCGGCGCACGGCTCACCTACTTCCACATGCACAGCCGGACGCTGCCCTCGCCCACGAACTTCCTGCGACCGGGGCTCGACGTAAAAGCCGAGATGGAGGTTCCGTTCTCCGACACGACCCTGATCAGCTTCGGCTGGGACAGTCAGTTCTACATCCCCCAGACCCTCGGCGGATCCATCCTCGAGGTCGGCCCGCTCAGCGACTCCATCTGGCACGTCGGCCAGGGCTTCGTGAAGCTTCACGTGCGTATCCCCTACACCTACAAGCTCTGACGGGGTCAGGTATCAAGCAACAAGATAGCGACGCCGACCCAGGTAGAACGCCAGGAATCGCGCGCCCTGGCTTCTTCAACACCTGTCCCCGGGATTAGACCCGGTTCTTCGCTCGTTTTCGGCCGTGCTCGATCTGTTGTTCAATACCTGACCCCAGTGTGTTGGACAAATGGAGACAGAATATTCGTGCCGGCCGTAAGTACTCGGTGTCGGTTGTCGTTGGACCCTCGCAACTACCAACGGAGCTCTCATGACCCTCACCTCGATCCTGATCGGCCTCACTGCCGCCGTCGTCCTCTTCTTTGTGCAGCCGCTCCTCCTCCAGGCCGCGGCCTCCGTCTCGGGCGAGAAACCCGCTGGATACTTCGCCAGCTTCGCAGCCCTGTTCTGCGCCGGCATCGCCAACCTGATCAGCGGGGTCTTCTACGGCCTTACGCTCGGCGCGCTGATCGCGAGCATCAACTCGACCATCGCCATCTTCGGCGGAATCATGGTGGCCTTCGTCGTCAGCGGCATCACCTACAGCGCCTTCCTGCGCGTTCCCGTCTTCAACGGAATCAAGGTCGCGCTCTTCCACCACGTGATCGCAGCGCTGTTTGCCGGTACCATCGGCCTCATCCTGCACACACTGTCCAGTTTGGGCCTGTTCTAGGGAGTCTCCGTGGCCGTCTTCGACATCTCCGGCATCCAGCTCGCCCGCTCGTACCCGGTCAATCTGGAGCAGGCCCACGCCTGCAGCAGGAAGATGGTCGAAGGCTATGGCCCCCTCGGGTTTGAAGTCCGCATCGAGGATCTCGACGATTCATCGAGGTTCGCGGCGCGGATCTCCGACTCCAGCGGAACCGACATTCACGTCGCAGGCACCATCGTCGATGACGGAACGCTTTGCGAAGTGTCGGTGACCCTCGAGGGATCGGTGTTCGTGGGCGGAGTAAAGGGCCTGATGGCCACCGAGAAGATGGTGCGCTCAGTCGCCAACGAGCAGCTCTCCGGCTTCATCGACAGCGGCTTCCACGGCGTGAAGCGGCCGCCCGATGTCGTCGAGCCAGAGACCGTTGAGCCAGAGACCGTCGACCCAGAGACTGCCGAGCCCGAGGCCGCAGAGAGCGACGAGCCCGAGGCCGCAGAAAGCGACGAGCCCGAGGCCACAGAAAGCGACGAGCCCGAGCCCAACGAGGCGGCAGCGCCGGAGCCAACTCAGGCGGAGATCCCCAACGAGCCAGAGCCTGCCCCGGAGCCCGCTCCTCCCGCCAGAGAGACAGAGGAGGAAAAAGCCACCCTCATCGCCCAGACCATCCGGGCGTCCGCCATCGCCGCCGGAGCGGTCACCATCCAGCCGATCCCCCTCCTCGATCTGGCCCTTGTAACGCCCATTCAAGCCACAATGGTCCAGACCATCGGCAACATCCGCGGCCACAAGATGGACGCCCGGACGGTGATGGAGCTCATGGGCACCTTTGGCACCGGAATCGCCACCCAGCAGCTTGTCATCGCCGCCTCGAAGTTCGTGCCCGTCATCGGCTGGGCCGCCTCCATCACCACCGCCTACGCCATGACCTGGGCCATCGGCGAGGTCTCCGACGAGTACTTCGCCAACGACCGCAAGATGTCGAACGTGGAGCTCAACCGGATGTTCCAGAAGGTCTTCAAGACAAAGAAGGCCGAGAAACAGGCCTCTGCCGGCGCGAGCAACACGCTGAAGAGCAAGCTCAACCAGCTCACGGCCGCCCGTGAAGCCGATCTGATCAGCGAAGCAGAGTTCACAGCGAAGAAAGAGCAGCTCCTCTCGGATTTCTAGCCACCGCCCGCCCTCCGGACCTAGGTTCTCATCGGCAGAAGAAGCGATAGCGACTTCTGCGATGAGTACGGGGAGCGCAGCCCGGAGGCCTGCAGCGAAGGATACTGACTAATATCCGTGGATTAATGTGACCTATCCTTCGCTGCCGGACCGCCGGAGGGCGGAGCGTCAACAGGTGCCTAGACCTGAGCAGGGGGCACTCGCTGACAATCGGGACTTGCGCAGGTCTAGGGTGGAAGCGGAGGTGTGTATGTGGATCCTGATGGCGACCGCAGCTCTCGGCCAGAACGTAGACCAGAGCTTTCAGCGCTCCATCGGCTGGTACGAGGACCACTTCCTGTGGGAGAGCAGCACCAACGTCAGCTTTCCAGAGGAGGAGTACCAGGAAGAGGACACGGATCAGTGCTACTGCGACCCACCTCCCGAGCCCAGCCTGAGCTGCTCGTCACTGGAGGTCGCCCACGAGTCCGCACCACAGCGCCTCACCTACTCAGTCACTCGGATCAACACCGACTACGGGGCCGAATGCGACCCGGTCAGCCTCGACGAGCTCGCACTGTGGCTCGGCGGCGAACCCGCAAAACCCGGTACCAAGGGCACATCCACGGACGAGGTCACGCTGGCCTTCGCCATCGACGAGCGCACCGCAGTGCCAGCGCCCCTGCCCCTGAAGACCCCGACAATCGAGATCTCGACGGGCAGCCCGTACGACTTCCTGGAGCGAGTGGCCGACGAGGAGCCCGCCACCGTCTACATTGCCATCCAGAAGGGCGATTTGACCTTCGCAATGGACCAGCAGTGGAACAGCCAGAGCATGGATGACCACATCACTGGGAGCCTGCAGACTTACTGGTCACCCGACAACAAACACGTGGCGCTGATCTACGATTTCTACAGTGAATCCGGCCATCACGTCTACTCGGAGACATTCGCCGTCCGACCCAGGATCCAGGTGGTGGGGCACCCGTCCCAGAACGACGCCGAGGCCCTCGCCGACATGCAGTACAAGCTCATGGATACCGGCCCCACCGCGGTCGGACCGGCGAAGAAGAAGCGGGACGACACCGTGATCTACGCAGCCAAAGGCTACGAGCTAGAGGCGAGCAGCGTGCAGAGGATCGCGGGCGGAACTGTGGAACCCCTCGCCTGGGCTTCGCCCGCGGACGTCGTCGTCGCGCTAGGGGCTAACCGCCGCTGAGCTTTCCCCGCACCAAGCCAAAGAACCTCGGCGGCGTCTGGCTTCCCATCGCCTCGTACATCCATCCCAGGTGTTCCATACACGCGGCACAGGCGACCATGCGCCAGCTGTAGCCCGCAAACCAAGTGAACGACGAATAGGCCTGGACATCCGCCACCAATCCGCGCGCGTGCCTCACCGTCAGGACCTCCCAGAGCGCACCCTCGGGGTTGGCGAAGTGCTGGAGGCTCGGCGCGCCGGCGATGCTGCAGATGTCCTCGACCGCGGCGATCTCGGCCCCACAGCTGCGACACCGGAGGACCTCGCCTTCCTCCTCACGGATCTCGTCCCGCTCCTCCGGCGCCTTGCCATCGCCAGGCTTGCCATCCGTCACGGAGCTGACCCAAGGGAGTGCCGCTGCATGTAGTCCCAGATCACCTCGTTTCCCCAGTCCCTCGGGACTTCTCCGATGATCCTCTCCCCGAGGTAGGCATCGCCATTGGGCCACGCATGCCCACCGCCGACGATCTCCAGGAGCTCCAGATCCGCCGTGCACCCAGCCCAGACATGGCGGCGCGTCGAGGTGCCGTCTTCGACGCTGTCGGGAAGGTCGGTCACAGTAGGATCGCCCTCACACTGCAGGATCTCCGCCCACTCTGACATGGTGCGCTCGATGGAGACGTGCTTGCGAAGCCTCTGGCCCACCGGACAGTCCGACGCTCCGCCGCCGTACTTCCAACAGGGATCCTCGGTGCCGTGTACGTGCATCACCGAGATCGGCCGCGTCGGCTCGCACTTGTCGGAGGTCGTCAGCTGCATGCCCCCTCCAACAGTCACTATCGCCGCGAATCGCTCGGAGAGTTCGCACCCGAGACGGTGGCTCATCGCCGCACCGTTCGAGAGCCCAGTCGCGTAGACCCTCCCAGTATCGACCTCGATCCTGGACGCCACGTCGTCGAGGAGCGCACCGACGTAGGCCACGTCGTCGACCCCGTTCTCACAGGCCTTTCCGCTGGTGCACCGCCAGTCCCCTTCCCCGCCGCCGGCGTTCCAAGTGCGGGTGTTCGCACCGACGCCGCCTCCTCCGGTGCCGTTGGGGTACACGACCGCAAAACCCTCTCTGTCGGCGAGGCTGTGCAGGCACTCCGGCTCATCCACCTTTCCGTTCGGGCAGGTAGTTCGCGCCTGAGAAACCCGGCTTCCGCCGCCCCCGTGCAGAGCGAGGACCACCGGAACCGCGTCGGAGCCATCGTAGCCCTTGGGCAGGACCAGGTCGTAATCCCGGTTGTCGAAGCCCTTAAGCGCGCAGTTGTAGGCACCAGCAGTGGTGAAGCGACCCTCGCAGTCCTCGGTCACGAGCCGACTCCCGCAGGCCGTCATCAGCAACAACAAGAGCATGTGTCGTCATCCTCACGATCTGGCATGGAGTATGTCACGCCTCCTACAATGCCTCCTACCCGGGAGGTCACAGTGACGCGCACCACGCTGTTTCTCGCAATCCTCGTTGCCTGTGGCGGCGACAAGGACACGGATCCGCCCCCCGTCGAGACCGATACCGACTCCGACACCGACACAGACGCCGATACGGATGCCGACACCGACGCCGACACCGACACCGACACCGTGCCAGTCAACAACTTCTGCCCGCCAATGGACGCACCGACCGGCAATGTGCTCGCGGTGACAACCGCCGATGTCGGAGGTCTTCAGGCCATTCTCGACGCCGCAGTCACCGGCGATACGATCTCCCTTGAGCCGGGAACCTACGATCTGAACGGCGAGACGCTCTGGTTCCGGACCGACGGCGTCACCTTCCGCGGGGCCACCGACGACCGCGACGATGTGATCCTCGATGGTGGATACGTCTCGGGAAGCATCCTCAATGTGGGAGCTTCTGAGGTAACTATCGCGAATCTCCAAGTGACGCGCTCCTACTACCACCCGATCCACGTCACACCCTCGAACGGAAGCACCATCACCGGAGTGAGCATCTACAACGTGCACCTGCTCGATCCCGGCGAACAGGCGCTCAAGATCAACACCGACGCCACCTTCACGCTGTTTGCGGACGAGGGCGAGCTCGCCTGCTCTCACCTGGAGCTGACCGACACCGGCCGTCCCGAGGTCCGCAACTGCTACACCGGCGGCGTCGACATGCACCAAGGCCGGGACTGGGTGTTCCGCGACAACATCGTCGAGGGCTTCTGGTGCGAGTCCGGCCTGTCCGAACACGGGATCCACCTGTGGCGGGGAACGCGTGGGGTCCTCATCGAACGCAACCTCATCCGGGAGAACGCCCGCGGGATCGGGCTCGGGCTCGGAAATGACAATGTCGGCCGCCGCTACGCCGACCAACCGTGCGGCGGGCAGATCGCTCAGGACTACGAGAGCACCGTGCGAAACAACTGGATCTTCGTGCACGATGACGACGTCTTCGACTCCCAGTACGGGATGGATGTCGGGATTGGACTCGAGTCCGCCTGCGACGCCACAGTCCTGCACAACACGGTCTACAGTGACGAAGCTCCGTTCACCTCGATGGACTACCGGTTCGCCCTCACCTCTGGAATCCTGGCGAACAACCTTGTCAGTCACCAGCTTCTCCGCCGGGACAACGCGACCATCATCGCGACCAGCAACATCGAGTACGCCGGCGACGAGATGTTCGTGCACAGCCCCTCGGGAGATCTGCACCTCGCAGCGCTGGGAACCGACGCCATCGACCAAGGGGATCCGGCCTATGGCGTCCCCGAGGACTACGATGGCGATACACGGGATGCGACACCGGATATCGGCGCCGACGAATACACTCCATAGCTACGCAGCGTCACTCCTCGGCGTCGTCCTCTTCGGAATCGGCGGCGCGGTCGGCGGGGAACTCCAGCAACGCCCCATCGGGGTCGTCGGCGAAGACCAGCTCAGGCCGCTCCGGCTCCCCTCCGAGAAGCTCGATAGCAAGCTCGCCGTAGCCCCGCATGCGCTTGGAGATCCAGTCGTAGTGGTCGATGAGGGCCTCGGGCATGTCGTTCGTATAGGAGATGTAGAGCCTGAAATCCTCGACTTCACTGAAGAAGGTATCCACCGCCGCCACCTCCTCGGTCTTCAAGAGGGCGAGATCGGGGAAGCCGACGGTAGTCCAGCGGCTGTACACGGTGTCGAGGAAGGGTCGCCGATCGCGATGGGCAGACCAGACGAACTTCAAGAAGTCCCTGCGGATTTCGAAGTCGCTGACGATACGGGCGATCTCGAGAGCCAGCAGCTGGCGCAGGCGATCGGCTCTGACAGCTTCGGGAACGGCCATGGGCGCTAGGTAACCACAGTCGGTCGCCCAGTGCGAGCGCAGCAGCCCTATGAGTCGAGGTACTCGAGGGCGGCTTGATAGACCTCGCGACGCGGAAGACCAAAGCTCTCGGAGACAACGTCGCGTATCACACCAGCGCGAACCCCCGCTTTGGCCAGCCCCTCCACCACGGACATCGCCCGCTCCCGGTCTGCTGACTCGCCGGTGAAGCCGCCGATCACCAGGCACATCTCGCCCTTGATCTCGCCCTCCTCCGCCAGAGACTCGCGGACCTCGGACGCGGTGCCGCGATGGAAACGCTCCCACTCCTTGGTGAGGCTGATCGCGAGGCAGATCGGCCGCTCCCCGAGGATCTCGACGATGTCCGCGAGGGTGTCGAGGGCGCGATGGGGCGCCTCGTAGAGGATCTGGGTGTCGGGCTGACGCCGAAGATCCTCCAGTGCCGCCCTGCGCTTTGCCGCCTGACGAGGGAGGAATCCGGCGAAGCGAAACCGGTCCGGAGGCAGCCCGGACGCGATCAGAGCGGTGAGAGCCGCACTCGGCCCGGGGAGAGGAACCACGGGAATATCGGCCTTCAACGCCGCGACAACCAGTCGATAGCCCGGATCTGAGACCAGCGGAGTGCCCGCGTCGGAGATGAGAGCGATGTCCGCCCCGCCCAGGAGCCTCTCGACGAGCTTGTCTGCCTGCTTCAGCTCGTTGTGCTCGTGGTGGCTGATCACCTTCGGACCTTTGATACCGAAGGCCCCAAAGAGCTTGAGCGCGACGCGTGTGTCCTCGGCCGCCACGATGTCCGCCGCCGTCAGCACCTCGATGGCCCGCGGACTCAGGTCGCGAAGATTCCCGATGGGCGTCGGGACGAGGAAGAGTGTACCGCTCAGGGCTGGAGTTCCGAGATGTTCAGGAAGATCCGGCCGACTCCCGCATAGAGGTCATCGGCTGCCGCGTAGGTGACTGCCGGCGTCGGCACACGATTGCCGCCCACCAGGTTCACCGCGCCGCAGTCGGCCTCATAGCCGAAGACGTAGCCAACCTCGACCGAGGTGAGACGGTCCCGAGTGACGTAGGACCCGAGGACATAGGGGTCCCAGTCGACCGCCCAGTCGCCACCGGCATCGCCGACCTCGGTCTCGAGAGCGAAGCGCTGGGCGACGAGCTGGCCGATGCCGAGGCCCCAGTCGAAGGACTCGATCACGGCGCGAATATCGCTCTCTCCGCCAAAATCGGCAGGATCGACCTGGTTGCAGTCGGTGACCGGGTCCACAAAGGTGAGGTCCCACGCCTGCATCAGGATCTCGTCGTCGGCGTTTGCCCATCCCATCGCCGCGGGCTGTGCCGTGCTCACGTCGTAGCTGACCTGGCAGAACTCCATCATTCCCGGGCCATAGAACGCGAACGTGACAGACGCAGAGATCGGATCGTCGACCTGGTCCCCAGTGACGTCCTCGGCGTAGTCCTCGAGCGCACCGCCGTTGACAGCGCCCTGCCAGCTGACCGTGTACCAGGCGGGGTCCATGGCTGGAAGACTAGGATTATAGCCAGGATCATAGCTATCGACCCCGCTGTAGAGACAGACGTTGTCGTCGCCGCCAGCGTTGGCGTCGTCGCCGCGACCGACCTCTACACCGTCGACGGCTCCTCCACCGTCGGAGTCCGCAACCCGAGGATTGGTGTTGTGAATCGCGACCTCGGACCCGTCCGTGAGGCCGTCACCGTCGTGGTCGCGCAGCCAGGGATTCGTAAACCCAGCGATCTCCTCGGCGTCGCCGAGCTGATCGAAGTCGCTGTCGGGATTGAAGGGGTCGGTGTGGACCTGGTACAGCTCGCGGTAGTCGCTCAGACCGTCGCCGTCGGTGTCCGGATCGGAAGGATCGGTGCCGGTAACGAAGATCTCATTCCAGTCGGAGATGCCATCGCCGTCGCCGTCATCTGACGTTGGATCAGAGAAATAGACGTTGACCTCGTCGCCATCGTCGAGGGTATCGCCGTCGGTGTCGGTGTTGAGCGGGTCGGTGAAGAAGGCAAAGATCTCGTCGCCGTCGGTGAGCCCATCGTTGTCGGAGTCGGCGTCGAGGGGGTCGGTGCCGTAGACGTTGAGTTCGTCGCCATCGTCCACGCCGTCGCCGTCGGAGTCGGGCAGGAGCGGATCGGTGTTGTGAGTCTGAAACTCCTCTCGATCGTCGACGCCGTCACCATCCGTATCGATGTCGGTTGGGTCGGTGCCGATCTGATATTCCATCTGGTCGTCGAGCCCGTCGCCATCGGTGTCCGGCAGGAGTGGATCGGAACCCAGAAAGAGCTCGATCCCATCGGCGAGCCCGTCCCCGTCCGTGTCGGCGATGAGGGGATCGGTGCCGTAGACGTCGATCTCCTCACCATCGTCGATGCCGTCACCGTCGCTGTCGGTGTTCAGCGGGTTGGTGCCGTAGATGTAGAGCTCATCCCCGTCGGTGAGCCCATCGCCGTCGGTGTCCGGAGAGAGCGGATCGGTCTGGAGTTCGTGCAGCTCTGCGTCATCGAGGAGGCCGTCGTTGTCGGTGTCCGGGTCGAGTGGATCGGTGCCGTGGCCGAGCTCCTGACCGTCGTAGAGCCCGTCGTGGTCCGAGTCGCCATCAAAGGGATTGGTGCCCAGATCGTTGATTTCCTCGCCGTCTTCGAGCCCGTCGCCGTCGGTATCGTCGTTGAGGGGGTCGGTGCCGTAGACGTAGATCTCGTCAAAATCCAAGACCGAGTCCTGGTCGGTATCGCCGGCCTTTGGGCTGGTGTGGAAGGTGAAGACCTCGTCGAAGTCGGACAGCCCATCGCCGTCGGTGTCGGGGTTGTTCACGCTGGTGTCGTAGTCGTAGACCTCTTCGCCATCGTAGAGACCGTCGTCGTCGCTGTCCGGATCATTTGGATCGGACAGAAACACGTTGTTTTCTTGGTTGTCGGGGACCCCGTCGCCGTCGGCGTCGGCCTCGAGATCGACCTCGCCGGTGTTGAGCTGCTCGACTGGAGGTTCGCTGATGCAGCCAACAAGCGCCAAAACCAGCGGTAGAACCATGGTTCGCATGGACGATCTGTCTCCCGTGGCGCACAGGGTAGCACGCCGGATGCGCTGCGTTATCGCTAGTTGTCGGGTTTGGGAACCAAGATCTTCGCAGGACGGGCCACCCATCCTGTCTTTGGTGACAGAGCGCCCTTCTCGACCTCGGGAGTCAATGTCACAACATAGGACTTCTGCAGCCCGTACCCGAAGGTCTTTGTCCCGTCGATCGCCATGGCCCAGTAGTGGTCGCGGATCGCGCTCTTGATGCTGTCGACCTCGGCGTAGTACGGGCCATGTTCGTAGTTCAGGTCCCACAAGGCGATCAAGTGAAGTGAGGGCGGCTTGTCGGCATACATGGGGATCCAGGAGGCAAATGGCGACAGCACCAGGCCGTCGGAGCCCCTGGCGGCCTCGACAAAGGCGTCCCCAGCCACCCGGTCGGCGACAGTCGGAGAGAGCTTGTCCACGTCGAGCCGGCCGAGCGGCCAACCCAGCTGCAACGTCGCGATTAGCGCAGTCGCGACCACGACCCAGGCCCGCTGCGAGTCGAGCCGCCACTGCGCGAGCACCAGGCCGAAGCCCAAGGCGATGAG
>PJEL010003963.1_pt1 | contig 12399 bp, 10 predicted proteins | sample 1853271 | NCBI WGS metagenome assembly PJEL01 (sample SAMN08108733, study PRJNA415343) | Invertebrate metagenome, whole genome shotgun sequencing project. | host: Globobulimina | place: Sweden: Gullmar Fjord | collected 2015-08 | reverse complement strand
CCCGGTCGACCTCTGGGGTTAGCCATTCGTTCCCGTTATCTTGACCCCAAGGCTGATGCAGCCCAAAAGTTGCTTGCCTGGCTACAAACCCTATTCCAGCTTCAAGAAAACCTCAGCTCATGAATTTAGTCATACTTGAAAATGTCTCTAAACAGTATAGCGAGCGTCAATTATTGGACGGGGTTGATTTGCAAATCAATCAGGGGGACCGGATTGGCCTGATTGGGGTTAATGGGAGTGGTAAAACCACGCTGTTAGGCCTGATTGCCCAGCAAGAGGGGCCAGATCAAGGTAAGGTGACAGTTTGGGGCGGGGTACGGGTTCAATATTTGACCCAAGAGCCAGAGTTGGATGACTCGCTGACGGTGTTGGAACAATTATTCAAGAGCAACTCGCCCCAAATTCGCCTGTTGCGTAATTATGAATGGGCCACTCAGCAGTTGGCCCATAATCCCAGCAGCAGCAGCTGTCAAGACGAACTGACCCGCCTGAGTGATGAGATGGATCGCACAGGTAGTTGGGCTGCTGAAGCAAATGTCAAATCTATTTTGACTCGTTTGGGCATCACCGACTTTGCGGTCCCGGTTTCAACCTTGAGTGGAGGGCAACGCAAGCGGGTGGCTCTGGCTCAGGCTTTGATTGATCGGGCTGATTTGCTCATTTTGGATGAGCCGACCAACCACATTGATGCTGAGACGATTGTTTGGCTGGAAAATTATCTGGCAACTGAGCCGGGGGCACTGCTGATGGTAACGCATGACCGTTACTTTCTGGATCGGGTGGTGAATCGTATTGTTGAGTTGGACCGCCGTCAATTGACGCTTTATCCCGGTAATTACAGCCGCTATTTGGAGCTGACTACCGCTCGGCATGAGCAATTAAAGGCGGCTGAGGACAAACGTCAGAATATGTTACGCCGTGAGTTGGAGTGGCTGCGTCGTGGCCCGCAAGCACGGGGAACCAAACAAAAAGCCCGTAAGCAGCGCATCAGCGAGTTACAGGCCATCAGTTATGATCAGGGCAGTCAGGTTTCGCTCAATTTGGCCGGGCGACGGCTGGGCAAAAAGGTTTTAGAAGTGACCCAACTAGCAAAGAGTTATCCTCCCCTCACCCTCTTTGAGCAGCTTGATTTTGAGTTGGGTCAGGGTGACCGGGTGGGCATCATCGGCCCTAATGGGGCGGGTAAAAGCACCTTTTTGAATATTCTGGCTGGTCAGGTGGAGGCTGATGGTGGCCTTGTGACCTGGGGGGAAACGGTTCAGGTGGGGTATTATGACCAGCAAAGTCAGGCTTTGGTCGATTCGATGCGGGTGATTGATTTTATTGAGCAAAAAGCTCCTGTTATCAAAAGCAAAGATGGCACTTTGATGTCGGCTTTTCAGGTGCTGGAGTGGTTTCTATTTCCCAAAGCGCAGCAATATACCCAAGTCGGGTCATTAAGCGGCGGTGAACGGCGGCGGTTGTATCTGCTTTACATTCTTATGCACCAGCCCAATGTCTTGCTGTTGGATGAACCGACCAATGATTTGGATATCCCCACCCTGACGGTGCTGGAAGAGTTTTTGGATCATTTTCAGGGCAGTTTGTTGGTGGTTAGTCATGATCGTTACTTTCTGGATAGAACTGTCGATTATCTGGTCAGCTTTGGGCAGGGGGAAATTGGCCCCCGTTATCCTACGCCTTACAGCACCTATCAACAGTTGTCTCAGGCTGGTAGCCAAGTTCAGCAAACGCCAAGCGATACTCCGTTAAATGATAAATCCAAGCGACGTAAAACGCCTTCGCTGAAATTAAGTTGGAAAGAGCAGCGCGAGTTAGAGGAGATAGAGACTCGTATTGCTGTTTTGGAGGATGAGAAAGAGGAGTTATCGGTGGCTATCAATGCCAGTGGAGATGATTATAGTAAATTACAACGGTTAGCCGAGCAATTGCAAAGTGTTGAGGGTACACTTGACACCATTATGGAGCGTTGGCTGGAATTATCGGAACGGGTAGAGCAGCAGTTGCAAAATTAAAAGTGCCAGGGACTGTCTCCAAGTATGGGACTTGATAAAACTAGGTGTACGGTATCCAAAATCAATAACTTAACCCCAAGAACAGTCCCCGGCACTTAAACATTATTGGAAGTAACCGTTCATCCCCCAGCATCCGCCCTGCGTTGAAACTTAGGGCTATAATACAGGTGAAAACACGCTATTTTAGCTAAAACGCCTATTCTGAGTCGGTTTTTAACCGACTTTCACCTCTATTAGGCTGTGGTTTCAACCACAGACGGGAGGGGGCTGAACGGTTACCATCGGAGAGGGATGACTAATATGAAAAGGTTTTTGAACATTGTAGGGATTTTATTAATTTTAGTTGGCTGTATCTGGATTTTGCAAGGTATCAATATTTTGCCCGGTAGTTTTATGACGGGCCAGATTAAGTGGGCAATTAATGGGGGTGTGGCCGCGTTTATCGGGTTTGGACTACTGCTATTTGCCAATCGTCGTAAAAAATAAAACTGAAAGGAAAAGCGTAATATGTCACTTTTTGCCTACAACAATGATGGTAGTTGTATGGTTATTGCTGATGGTAACGAGTTGCTGGTTCACAGTGGGGTTGATGAAGTTCCTCTGTGGATGGCAACCCTGGGCAGTCCGATAGTCGGGGTACAGGATTTTGGTTCTCAGATTGTATCGTTGGAAGAAAGCGGAGAATTAGCACTCTGGGAAGCCAGCAGTGGTAATAAAGTTAGCTCGGTTAATGTGGGGGGTGTTTCTATCGCTTTAAGCATGGCTCCTGGGGGACGTTGTGCAGTTGTCAGACAGGATTCAGTTGTATTGGCTGAACCTAATCCGGATACTTATAGCCGTGAGATTGAGGTCGAGCAACCAACCTCTGCGGCCTGGTCTGATGATGGAACGTTGTTGGCTATCGGGTTAGCGGAAGGGCTGCTAAGGGTTTATGATACAACGCAAATGCAATTGATAGGGGCGATTAAAACGGGTACTGCTATTCGCGATGTGACCTGGAATGTCAAAGGTGTTTGGCTGGTTACAGGGGGGGAGTTGATTTTTGAGGTTGCCAGAGATGCCAAAAGCGGACATCCACTTACCAAAATACCGAATATGGCCCCCAGCATTATCGTTTGTTCCCCTGATGGGGCAAAATTTGCAGTCCAAGTTGCCGACAAAATCATGATGGTGCTCAACTATTCAAGCAAAGATATTATTTCTCAACTCCGTTATCAGGATCGATCCATTGTAGGGCTTGCCTTTGGTCCCGGGGATTGGTATGGGGTAGGCATGGATAAGGGCGATGCTAATAAATTTAATATCGCCACCAAAGCATTACATCGTACCGACCCCCATCCCGGACGCCCGCTTAATCGTTGGGAAGTTATGTATCATTAAATCGTCTGGCAAACCTTTCTTATTGCCTCAACGATAATGCAGTGTTCCGTTTCATGCATCCGGGCGGTAAAGGTGTCCAGGGTGTCTGGGGGTAAAATGGGAACATTAGCCTGCACAATGACTGGGCCAGCATCGACTTGGGGCACGGTGTAGTGAACCATACAACCACTATGTTTGATCTCACCCCGCTGATAAGCGTCATAGGCCCTTTGGATGGCATGGGTTCCGGCAAATTGGCCGGGTAAGGCTGGGTGCAGGTTGATGACCCGTTGGGGAAAGTGATTTAGAAAAGCGGGGCTAAGAATAAACATCCAACCAGCCAGGACAATTAAATCGGGTTGATAAGGGCTGAGTTGAGCGGCTAAGTCGGCATCATACTCTGCACGGCTGCGACCAACTTCGCGGTATGGTTTTAAGGGAAAATAAAGGGTGGGGATGCCGGCCTGTTCGGCTCGATTTAGACCAAAGGCCATTTTTCGATTGGAGATGACCACGACGGGTTCGGCAGCCAAATCTCCTTGATTTATGGCATCCAGGATGGCTTGTAAATTGGTTCCGGAACCGGAAACCAGGATGGCTAGTCGGCAAGACATTTTATAAACTCCGTTCTATTCATTAGTAGTTCCAAATTTAAAAGTGCCGGGGACTGTTTAGGAGGCTCAGTTATTGATTTTGGTATGGCGTGCGCCTGATTTTACCAAGTCCCATACTTGGAGACAGTCCCCGGCACTTAAACTCCGTTCTATTCATTGATGATTTGTATACCAGGTCCGGTTATGATTTCACCCACAACATAAACATCTTCAGGTAGGACGGTTTTTGCTCTGGCTACATCTTGGGGGGAAACTATAACCAGCATCCCCAGGCCCATGTTAAAGGCATGGAACATTTCCTCAAGGGAAATTTGACCTTCCTTTTGGATTAAGGTGAAGATGGGCAGTTGAGGCCAGGTGTTGGGTCGAATGATGGCCCCCAGGTGAGGGGGCAAAATGCGGGGTAAATTGTCGATAATGCCCCCGCCCGTAATGTGGGCCAAACCGCGTAGCTGAATATTTGCTGCCCGCAAGTTTTGCACGGGCTGGATATAAGAGCGATGGACAGTTAATAGTGCTTGGCCGATAGACTCATTTAATAGCGGGTGGGAGGTTTCCCAATCGAAGCTGTCAAGCACTTGCCGGGCCAGCGAATAACCATTGGTGTGCAATCCCGTTGAGGGTAAACCCAAAATTACATCCCCGCTTTGAATGGTAGAGCCATCTATAACTTGGCTTTTTTCAACCACCCCTACAATTGTGCCAACCAAGTCAACCTCACCCAGCTCATAAACCCCGGGCATTTCGGCAGTTTCACCGCCTAATAAGGCACATTCTGCCGCTCGACAGGCTGAAGCAATACCCTGCACAATGGTAGCTATCTGTTGGGGCTGAAGTTTGGCCGAAGCAACATAGTCGAGAAAAAATAGAGGGCTGGCTCCCTGGACCAAAATATCATTAAGGCAATGATTGACCAAATCTTGCCCAATGGTTGCCCACCTTCCCATGCGGGCTGCAACTTTGGTTTTGGTTCCCACCCCGTCGGTGGAGGCGACCAACACGGGGGCCGTCATTGTTTTGAAGCTGGCCGCATCATACAACCCGCCAAAGGCCCCCAAACCCGCCAATACCTGGGGGGTATAGGTGGCTTGCACCGTTTCTTTTATTAAATTTGTGGCTTGTTGCACGGCTTGAATATCAACCCCGGCCTGGACGTAGGTATTGTTGCTCAAGTTTTTGCTCCTTTGAAAATGCCCTCACCCCCCAACCCCCTCTCCCAATTTGGGAGAGGGGGAGTCTGTCATTGCAAGGCAAGGGTGGGGGTGAGGGGTATTTTCATTTTCATTCTCGTTGTCGTCCCTGTTGGGACTGTTTGACTCTCTTGTAAACAGTAAATAGTTATCAGTTATTATTATTCATTGTTCATTGTTTATTGATATAGTTGTCCAATGTCTCGGCGGTAATGGGCGTTTTTGAAGTGAATTTGTTCTACGCCGGCGTAGGCTCGGCTTAGGGCGATGGTTAAATCATCTCCGATAGCTGTAACTGCTAAGACCCGTCCTCCGGCAGTCAGCCAACCCGATTTTGAGCGGGTGGTTCCGGCGTGGAAGACTATAATGTTTTTATTTTCGGCCGCATTTTCCAAACCCTCAAGGCGTAGCCCTTTGGGGTAATTGCCTGGATATCCAGGTGAGGCCATCACCACCGTGGCGCAAGCTTTGGACTTCCAGCGAATTTCTAGCTGATGAAGTTGACCCGCAATACAGGCTTGAAAGATGTCTACGATGTCTGTTTCAAGTAAAGGTAACACGACTTGGGTTTCGGGGTCGCCAAAACGACAATTAAACTCTAAAACTTTGGGGCCGGCGGGGGTTAACATTAACCCGGCATATAATATGCCTTTGTAGGGTAGTCCTTGAGCGGCCATGCCGTTGATAACGGGTTGTAAAACGGTCTGTTGGATGGTGTCAATAAAGTCAGGCCTAATATCCGGGGCCGGGGCGTAGGCTCCCATGCCACCTGTGTTTGGTCCCTCGTCGCCATCATAAGCCGGTTTGTGGTCGCGGGCAGGAATGATGGGGATGACGGTTTGGCCGTCGCTCCAGGCCAGGATGGAGATTTCAGGTCCGGTTAAACGCTCTTCGATGACCACCTTTTCACCCGCCTGACCGAAGGCTTGTTCGACCATCACTTTTTGTAAAGCAGCCTGGGCCTGGGGTAGATCGTCACAGACAATCACCCCTTTGCCCGCAGCCAGGCCATCGGCCTTAACTACGACCTGATGCTTGACCTGTTTTAGATAATTCTGTGCGCTTTGATAGTTGTCAAAAACATGATAATCGCCAGTGGGGATGTTGTGGCGGCGCATAAAGTCTTTGGCAAAGGCTTTGGATGCCTCCAATTGGGCGACTTGCTGAGTTGGGCCGAAGATAGGCAACCCGGCCTCCTGAAAGGCATCAACAAGGCCAACGGCCAGAGCCGCTTCTGGCCCGACCACGGTTAAATCAATCTGATTGTCCCGGGCAAAGTTGACCAATCCGGGCAGATCATTAACGGCCAGAGCAACGTTTTTGGAGCCGGCCTGGGGGTGTAAACCCCCGGTATTGGGGACTGCCGACCATTGGTCGGCTAACCATTCTGTGCCTCCATTCCCTGGGGCTACATAAACCTGCCCAACTTGCGGCGAACGGGATAAGGCCCAGGCCAGGGTATGTTCCCTGCCGCCGGAGCCAATTACCATGATGTTTTGTTTTGTCATAATTTTTCTCCTATGTAAATAGCCCTCACCCCCCAACCCCCTCTCCCAATTTGGGAGAGGGGGTTGGGGGGTGAGGGGGAATTTTCATCATTGGTGGTGAACGCAGTTAATGATAACTCATAAGATAATGTAGTTTTCATACGGAGCGTATGGCGCGAGAGAGAAGCGTGGAGGGACACCGGCTATGCTTGCATAGCACACCCCCCCCGCGCCATAAGCGGCTCCTTGTTTTGTCTACCCAACCCAGGTTAGTTTTTCTCTGGCGCTTGAAGCTAGCTTGATGGCTGTTTCAACCTCATTAGCCAAAACCGTTAGATGTCCCATTTTTCGTTTGGCTTTGGCTTCCGATTTGCCATATAAATGAAAATGAATTCGTTTGTCTTTTAAGATGTCTGCCACGCCCGTCAATCTATTGCCAGTGCCGCTGCCCAAAATGTTGACCATAACCGCTGGCTTGATTAAAGCTGTATCGCCCAGCGGCAAAGCGGTTATGGCCCTTATGTGCTGCTCAAATTGAGAGCAAGCACAGGCATCAATGGTATGATGCCCCGAGTTGTGAGGCCGGGGGGCGATTTCATTGATGAGCAGGCTATTATCAGGTAAAAGGAATAACTCAATGCCGCACACTCCGACCAAATCAAGGGCAATAGCCAGGGTGCGGGCTATTTCTTGGGCCGCCTGTTGTACGCTGGCCGGGATACGGGCCGGGGCGATGGACATGTCCAAAATGTTGTCAAGGTGAATGTTTTCTGTGGCGGGATAGGTGGCAACATCGCCCCTGGCGTTGCGGGCGCAGATAACACTCAACTCCTTAACAAAGGCGGCTTTTTTTTCCCATATTAAAGTGCTTCCCGGTAGTATACTTTCAAAGGCAGCCAGGGCTTCATCTTTATTGCTTAAGACAAATTGGCCTTTGCCATCATATCCCCCGCTGATGGTTTTGAGTATGGCCGGAAAGCCGATGTTTGCAGCGGCGGTATCTAAGTCGGTGCGGATCCGGATGGCTTGAAAGTCTACCACATTCAGGCCGGCTTGCCGGACGAATGTTTTTTCCCGTAAGCGGCTTTGGGTTATGTGCAACACCTGCCCCGACGGATAGACGGGGATGCCCCTGGCAAGCAACACCTCTACCGACTCGGCAGCGACGTTCTCAAACTCATAAGTGATGACATCGCATTTTTCGGCCAGGCTGCGGAGGGCACTTGGGTCGGTGTAGGTGGCTATAATTTGCTCATCAGCTACCTGCCCACATGGGCTATTAGGGGTCGGGTCGAGCGTCACTACTCGATACCCTATTTGTTTGGCAATTAGGGTTGACATGCGCCCCAGTTGACCGCCACCAAGCATACCGATGGTGCTACTGGGTAATAACGTTGTCATGATAAACCTCTTTGATAGTTGACAGTTGATAGTTGATAGTTGACAGTCGGTAGTTGATGGTTGGGCCAAATTAGTAATTAGTAATTTGGGTTTCTTTGATTTTATCGGAAACTGATTTGCTGTAGGCTTGTAGCTGGTGGCTTACCTCAGGGTATTTGATGCCCAAAATTCGAGCGGCCATTAAAGCCGCATTTTTGGCGTTGCCAATGGCCATGGTAGCTACAGGTACTCCGGCGGGCATCTGGACAATCGAGAGAAGGGAGTCAAGCCCCTGTAAGGTTTTGGATTTGACAGGGACGCCAATTACGGGCAACAGCGTCAGTGAGGCCACCATACCGGGCAAATGGGCTGCGCCACCCGCCCCAGCTATAATGACTTCCAGCCCCCGTTTTGGGGCTGAGGTGGCATACTCATACATTAAATCGGGGGTGCGATGGGCCGAGACGACCTTAACTTCGTAAGGCAGGTTGAGCATGGTTAACATTTCAATTGCGCCTTGCATGGTGTCCAAGTCGGAGGTACTGCCCATAATGACTCCGATCAGGGTTTTGTCAGTTGGTAGTTTCATAATTAACCCCACATTTCTTCAAAGATAAGTTTTTCACGGTCTTCTTCGAGCAGCCATTCGGGTAGAGTGATGGGATAGTGACCCGAAAAGCAGGCGGTGCAGTGGCCTTTCTTTTGACTTTGGGCTTCTTGGACCGCATTGACCATACCGGACAGGCTTAGATAAGCCAAACTATCGGCCTCAATGCGTTTACAGATAGCCTCGACATCAAGCTTATGGGCAATGAGTTGTTTGTGGGTGGCCATATCGACCCCCATAAAGCAGGGATGACGCACCGGCGGGGATGAAACCCGGACGTGGATTTCAGTGGCTCCGCCTTCTCTGAGGATGCGAATTAAGGGGGCGATGGTATTACCCCGGACAATCGAGTCGTCAACCATCACTACCCGTTTGCCCTGCAAATTGGCTTGCAGGGGGTTGTATTTGAGATTAATCCCAATCTGGCGTAATTTGTCGTCGGGTTCAATGAAGGTGCGGCCAATATAACGATTTTTGGTTAATCCTTCGGTGTAAGGTAGACCCGCTTCGAGGCCGTAACCAATGGCGGCTGGGGTGGCCGAGTCGGGCACACCCACGACCACATCGGCCTCAACCGGGGCTTCACGGGCCAGTTGGCGACCCATTTTTTGGCGCACGGTGTGGATGTTTTGCCCTTCTAACATAGAGTCGGGCCGGGCAAAGTAGACATATTCAAAAATACATAGGGCTTGTCGTTGTGATTCTTGACCAATAAAGGAGGTGATGCCGTTTTCATCCAGGCGCACAATTTCGCCAGGGTTAATTTCGCGTAGATATTTTGCCCCGATGGTCAACAGAGCGCACGATTCAGAAGCGACAACGTAACTTCCTTCGGGCAGTTGGCCCAGACACAAGGGGCGTAAGCCTAAGGGGTCGCGGGCGGCATAGACTGCCTTGCGGGTTAAAATAGCCAGCGAGTAGGCTCCTTCAGCAATCTGCATAAAGGCACGTAAACGGGCGACCCAACGGTCTTTTTCCCCATTGATGCTGACCGGGGATGAGCCGTTTAGCCAGACGTTGGCCGGGGCGGCCAAAATTTGGGTAATAACTTCACTGTCGTTGGTTGAGGATAAACCCACGCCGCGTTCAAGCAAGGTTTTGCGTAAGCTGAGGGCGTTGGTCAGGTTACCATTATGAGCCACACCAAGCGGCCCATAAATGGTTTCAAGCAGATGGGGTTGGGCATTGCGTAAATGGGAAGTTCCGGTGGTTGAATAGCGGTTATGTCCAATGGCAAGATGTCCTTGCAGGGGGCTAAGATTAGCCTCATTAAAAACCTGGGTAACCAAACCCATCCCTTTATGGGTATAGGCCATCTGTCCATCAGTGGTGGCAATGCCCGCACTTTCTTGTCCCCGGTGTTGCAAGGCATATAAACCAAAAAAGGTCAGCCGGGCGACATCTCGCCCGGGGGCGTAAATGCAGAACACACCACACTCTTCGCCAGGCCCTTGGTCGGCCCAATTTTCTATCATTATTCTATCCTTTCTGCGTAACTACTCAGGCATATCATTTCGAGCGCAGGGAGAAATCCCTATAGCGTTACTTTTACCCCTAAGATAGATTGGTAAAACATAATCTGCTCCTAAATTTTCCCTACAAACGTTCTGCTAATTGTCGTCCCGTAGAGATTTCTCGGCCTATGGCCTCGAAATGACATGAGGGCGAGTAGTTACCTTTCTACTAAAACACAATCTGAATACTATTTTAAGTTGCCAACAATTCGTTTCGCGGCAGGTTGTTGAGCCGGGATAAACTCTTGTCCTGTAAGCTGCTCAAAAGCGGCAATGTAACGTCCGGCCACTTTAGCGATAAATTCGGGTGGCATTTGGGGGGGCAGGCCATCGCCCCGATAACCCCGGGCTGCATACCATTGCCGCAGGTACTCTTTGTCAAAGTGTTCTGGTTCAGACCCCGGTTGGTAGGAGTCGAGCGTCCAAAAACGGCTGGAGTCTGGGGTGTGAAATTCATCAATGAGGGTCAATTCTCCCTCAACCAGCCCAAACTCATATTTGGTGTCGACTAAAATCAGCCCAGCCTGGCGGGCAATTTCCTGCCCTCGCTTAAAGAGGGCCAGGGCAACTTGTTCGACCTGTTCCCACAGCGGGGCTGGGACCAAACCCCGCTCTAAGATTTCGGTGCGGGTTAGCCGTTCGTCGTGACCGCCCTGGAGGGCTTTGGTGGTGGGGGTGATAACGGGTTGGGGTAAGGGGTCATTTTTTTGCAAGCCAGGGGGCAATGAAATACCGTAGGGTTGGCGGTGGCCGGCGGCATAAAGAGTCCATAATGAGGTTTTGGTGACCCCGGTGATGTAACCCCGGACCACCGTTTCTAGGGGCAGGGGTTGGGCTATTTTAACAAGGCTGACGTTGGGGTCGGGAACATCCAGGAGATGGTTTTTTACGATGTCTTCCGTTTGTTGAAACCACCAGGCGCTAAGTTGGTTTAAGACTTGCCCTTTATGGGGAATAACACCCAACACCCGGTCAAAGGCTGACACCCGGTCGGTGGTAATGATCAGGGTTTGGTCGTGGGTGTGGTAGATGTCGCGGACCTTGCCCTGATTTTTAGAACCAAAGCCCTCTAAATCGACGGTATGGAGGGCATCGGGAATAGCTTCTATAAGTTGTTGCTGAGTTAACATTATTTTACCTGTTTTATTCTGTAAACACTGTACCACTATTCAGTGACCAGTATTCTAGCTACCCTACAGTTTATGTGAGAAACCCAAGTGAAAACTGGTATTGCGTACCGCAAACCAGGGCTTCAGTCAGCTCAATGGGTCTCTTGCGGAAGACTGAGCCAAGCTCAGGAAAGCGTTTCCGCTTGGAGAAGCCGGATTTCGCACAGGTAAGGCAAAAGATATTGGCCTTTCATCCCGTATCTAAAGCATACGGGGTTTTCCCGGCTTCTCCAATAAGGCTCACGGATAAACACGGATTTTTCTTTAGTTTTTTACATTGCTTACTATTCACTTATCACTTATCACTTATCTAAGCCTGTTTTATTCCATTTTTAAATAAGCGTAATCCATCAAGACCAGCCTCACCGCGATGACGGCGGGGATGTTGCCAAGGGAAGATGTGGTCTTCAGGATGAGGCATCAAACCCAGTACATTTCCGGCGGGATTGCATAAAGCGGCAATGCCCAAAAGCGACCCGTTAGGATTGGCTGGATAAGTAACCCCAGGGCTATTGGGGTTGATGTAGGTCAGGGCGTGTAGGTTTTGGCGCTGGATACGCGCTAAAGTTGCTTCGTTGGCGACAGCCAAACGGCCCTCACCATGAGCCACAGGGCAGTAGATGGGGTCGCTTAAACCTTTAGTAAAGAGGCTGGGGCTGTTGTTGTTGGGCTGTAAATAAACCCAGCGACATTCAAATTGGGCCGACTGATTAAAACTCAAGGTGATAGCGCGGGCCGAATCATCGCTTTTGAGGCCGGGTAATAAACCCGATTTGACCAACACTTGGAAACCGTTGCAAATTCCCAGAACTGGACGGCCACTGGCTACAAAGCGGGTTAAATCATCCCCAAAACGAAAACGCAGGTCGAGTGCCCAGCGAGTACCCGCGCCCAGGTCGTCGCCATAAGAGAAACCACCGGGTATGAGCAGCATATTGTAATCGAGTAGCTGACGATCTCCGGCCAGAAGTTGATTGATATGGACAATTTCGGGCGTACCCCCGGCCAGTTGACAGGCCAACGCCGCTTCCCGGTCATCGGAGCCACCTCGACCGCAACCTCGG
>PJEL010003961.1_pt1 | contig 12403 bp, 10 predicted proteins | sample 1853271 | NCBI WGS metagenome assembly PJEL01 (sample SAMN08108733, study PRJNA415343) | Invertebrate metagenome, whole genome shotgun sequencing project. | host: Globobulimina | place: Sweden: Gullmar Fjord | collected 2015-08 | reverse complement strand
CCTTAACGCTCAATGGGGTTTTTCTTAAAGAAAAGCCGGATTGAGCTTATGATAAAGAAAAGATTTTGGCCTTTCATCCCCCAGTTGAAACAAGGGGGCTTTCCCGGCTTTTCTCGTAAGTCCATAGGTTTATCTGAACAGCTATAGGAGTAGAAAAATGAGTACTTTTTCTGAAGCAATCATTACTGAGATACAAATACGCGGCTTTCGGAGCCTGGAAAATGTTACAGTGATGCCTCAGCCAGTAACAGTACTGGTTGGACCGAACACTTCCGGCAAAAGTTCATTTGTTGATGCTCTGTTCTTCTTGAAACGAGCACTGGCCGACTCTCCCCAAAAAGCCTTTGAGGAGCGAGGTGGGGTAGAGCAAATACAAACCAAAACCGGGCAACGGCCTAAAACAATTGAACTTAAAGTAGCCATTAAATCTCGAGCTGAAGGGCTGTTCGCTGGTAGCTACCGGGTTAGATTTAGAGTCATCGGTTCTGGTAAAAAATATTCAATCCCCTTTGAAAGTGGCGAGATGATGATAAAGGGAGAGCAAACCCCTCATCGGTTTTTGGTTGCACATGGCAGGTGGGAAATGAGTGTGGCTGGCACGACCCCCCCCATCGCCTCCAACCGATTGGCCTTGCCTCTACTATCCGGGTTGGAATATTTTGCGCCACTCTATAGTGCCTTGACCTCACTCTACTACTACGCCATCAACCCTCAAGTTGTTGGTACTCTGCAAAAACACAGCTATGGAGAGCGGTTAACATTCGATGGAAGCAATGCAGCCAGTGTGCTTAGACAACTTAAAGCCAGGGATAAAACCCTGTACCAAAATGTCGTGCAAGCGGTCTGTCACGTAATCCCCACTATCCAAACCGTTACTGACAGAAAACGAGGGGACCGTTTAACCATCGCTTTTGAAGAAAAATTCCCCAACCTAAAACCCGTTTCTTTTGATGCCGGCAGCATGTCGGCCGGCACCCTGCGTATTTTGGCTATCCTATTAGCGGTGTACCAATCAAATGCTCCAACCCTAGTAACTTTGGAAGAACCGGAGACAGCTATTCACCCTGGCGCTGCCGCCGTTTTGGTAGATGCCTTTAAAGAAGCGGGGTTACGCTTGCAAATTCTCATCACCACCCATAGCCCCGATCTACTGGACCGTTTTGAGGTTGATGATTTATTAGCCGTAAGTCGCATCAGGGGTGTAACCAATATTGCTCCCATCACCGAATCACAACGATTGGCCATCCGCGATAGGCTTTTCACGGCTGGCGAAATTCATCGGCTGGAGGGTTTGCGGTCATCAGGATTAGACATTCAGGAGACAAATTTCTATGCCTAACTTGGTACCCATAGTTGAAGGTGATGGCGAAGTAATTGCCCTACCGATACTTTTAAGACGACTACTGCCTGAAGTCCATAAAGTTTATGATTGGCAAATTACAAAGCCTAAAAATGCTCGTGGCTGTGGCAACCTGACAACAAAAGATGGCCTTGAACGATTTGTTCGTCTCGCTCTCAGCGAACCTGACTGTGATGGTATTTTGGTATTGCTTGATGCCGATGCAATCAAGCAACTTCCCAATACAGTTACCCTTGCCGATAATTGCTCTTCAACTTTTGCTTATTTTCTGGCGCAACGAGTAAAGGGATCCAGTTCAACTGTGCCTATTGCCATCGTCGTTGTCCGTTGGGAATATGAAGCTTGGTTTTTAGCCAGCCTTGAAACGCTTGCGGGCCACTGTGGGCTTTCGGCTACCGCTCAATATCAAGGTGATGTAGAAACAGAGCAAAATCCAAAAGGATGGCTTCAGGCTCGTTTCCTACCGGACCACAGATATTCAGAAACACGAGATCAAGTTGCGTTAAGCACACGACTTGATTTTGATCTGGTTAGTAAACGTTCTCGCTCTTTTCGCCGTCTAAAAAATGCGCTCAAACAAATCCTTGATGCTTATGCGCAAGGCAACGATGGCGTTACTCCCTTGCCAGAAACAACTGCAGGAGATGAGGAATAACCGCACAGCCTCAAAGAAAGTGGAGGGATTTTATGACAACCAATCTGACTCAATGGCTACTGGAATCTAACGAACCTTGGACTCGCTATCGCACTCTGGTGGACTTGCTCCACCGTCCGCTGGACGATCCCGAGGTAAGGTCGGTTCGTAACGAGATGTTGCTTCACCCCCAGGTGCAAGCGCTTATCGTTGAAACTGCTACCTGGCCTGGTCATCCCTTCAAACGCCATAATGATGCCAGCCATCCCATCTACAAATTCAGCACCCTGGCCGATTTTGGTCTCCAAGCTAACGATCCGGGCATGGCCGCCGGTATTGAGGCGGTGTTGACTCACCAATCACCAGAAGGAGCATTTCAGAGTTTGGTGAACATTCCTAAGACGTTCGGTGGGACAGGTGAGGATATGTGGACCTGGATACTGTGTGACACACCGACGCTGCTTTACACCCTATTGGCTATGGGCTTGGCTGATGAAGAGCGTGTTCAGGAGGCAGTGGAGCAGTTGGTTGGTCTGGTAGATGAGAATGGCTGGCGATGCGTTGGCGCAGCGGAGTTGGGCAAGTTTCGGGGACCGGGGCGCAAGTCTGATCCCTGCCCTATTGTCAACGTCTATGCCTTGAAAGCGTTGGCCCAGATACCAAAGCTACTGGATAGTCCGGTCACACGCACTGGCACTGAGATGCTCCTCTGGCACTGGGAACACCAGGGAGAGCGCAAGATGTATATGTTCGGCATCGGTACAGACTTTCGCAAGCTCAAGTACCCCTTCGTCTGGTACAACATCCTGCATGTAGCAGACGTGCTTAGCCGTTTCCCCTTTGTCCGGGCCGATCCCCGGTTCCGGGAGATGGTAGAGACGATCGCCGCGCAAGCAGACGCTGAAGGACGCTACACGGCCAACTCAATGTATCTGGCCTGGAAGGGCTGGTCCTTCGCCAACAAAAAAACTCCTTCACCGTGGCTCACCTTTTTGGCGTGGCGTATCCAGCAGCGGCTGGAAAAGATGGTCTAGCTACTTTACCTGTGGTTATTTGGTGTTAATAACCGACGACATAGGCTTTTCATTAACCAGCAGTTGAAACACATCAGGCCGGGCATAGTGACCAAGCACATCAAAGTCGAACTTACTGCGGGCCACTTCAGCCAAATCCAGGTCGGCATACAGAATACCCTCTTCATTGTACAGAGGTCCGGCCAGCACATCTCCTAACGGCGAGATAATGGCACTTCCTCCCCGGCACATAATCTCCGGCTGATTATCCAAATCCTCAATACCGTCCAAATCAGGCGGATACATCGACTTGGTCACAAATTGATTGCAGCCCAAGACAAAACAGCGACCTTCACAAGCGATGTGGCGCAGTGTTGCCTGCCAGCTATCGCGGGCATCGGCGGTTGGGGCTAGATAAATATCAACCCCTTTACTGTACATCGCCATTCGAGCTAGAGGCATATAATTCTCCCAGCAGATCAAACCACCCACCGTACCGTATTCAGTGTCGATGGTAGTTAATGTGCTGCCATCGCCTTCACCCCAAATGAGGCGTTCAGCAGCAGTAGGTTTGAGTTTACGATGTTTGCCGAGTAGTTGTCCCTCTGGCCCAAAGTAAAGTAGAGTACAATAGAGTGTTCCCCCACCAAATTGGGTATCTCGTTCTATTACGCCGACAACCAAATAGGTACCGGTCTGCCGAGCCACTTTACCCAAAGCCTCAGTAGCCGGGCCAGGCACATCGACTGCGTTAGCCCAATATCGCTGCCAGGTGCAGCGTCCCTCTGGGCTGCGACTGCCAACGACTGTCCCAAAGGATAGGCCTCTAGGATATGCGGGTATAAGGGCCTCGGGGAAAATGATCAAATTAGCTCCTTGTGCTGCGGCCTCAGTCGTTAACTGACATGTTTTTTTGACTGTTGCCTCCCTATCAAAGAGTACGGAAGCCGTTTGTGCTACAGCGACTCTGATTTGAGGAAAATGATTGGTCATTATAAAATACTCCTTCCGCTAAACTCACTCAAAATATACTGTTCTGACACATTATTCTTGTCAATTCAATTTAGGAACAATATTTAATCTTCGTTTGGGCCAACTAGCTAACGGAGTTTTGCCTCAAACCGACAAGATAAATAAATAACTCACGGATAAACACGGATTTTTTTTCTTTATTCTTTGGCCGAAACGAAGACCAGCACCATATTTAGTAAGGGTTTTTCAATTTTTAAATGAACCCAAAAGTACAAGATTTCAACTCTGTGATATGATAACGTATATGGTCATAGAAGCCAAAATAACGTATCCTTTCCAAGTTGATTGGGGCATGTGCCAAACCGCAGAGGTTGGCACATGTATTTGCAGAAACCTCTGCGGTTTTCCCCCACGAATTTGGAGTGGCTACAAAATAACCTCATTCCCATTTCTATGCTGAAATTAGTTTCGTTCTCATTCTGTTTTCAGTATAGAATCCAAATCCATTATTTTTCTAGAACTCCCTTAACCAAGCTTCTATCGTTTTGCCTGGACAACTATGAGTGACAAATGTCATCAAAATTGTATGACATTTGTCACTTACCTTAGCAGCCAATAACTTTATACTTAAAATTGGGGTTATGAGTTTTTGATTGTCATTATGTCATTATGTCAATATCAAAATATCTATAACCTCTACAGGGGTTATATTATAAAACAAATCATAGCCCCAAAATTAATGCCACTTCCTCTACCTCAACTCTTACTTAATAACAATTTAAGACAGCATTGAATAAGTTCGGAGAACAGTTCATTACGAATTGTTTGCTGCGAATTACTCTACAATTCAACTCCCTACCTTTCTCTAACCCCAACTCCGATTCTAAATTGCAAAAAAGGAGGTCTGTCGAAATGATCAGCAACAGAAAAAGATATCCACCTTAATCTGTATCCACAAGGTATTGATTGGGAAAAAGCATGTTGAGTCGAATTGATTATTGGAGAAGAAAGCCGCTTCTCCTAAGTGAAAACGTTTCCCTGAGCTAAGCTCAGTCTTTCACAAGAGACCCATTTGAGCTGATTTAAGGTACTAAATCAGAAGCTTGCGATACATAGTTTCGTGCGATACACAGTTCGCTAACGTTATACACTTGGGTTTCTCACCCAAATAAGTTATTATAGAGGAGGCAAGTAGACTATGGGCGAAAAGAATTTATCACGACGCGATTTCCTGACCTTATCAGGAGTTGCAACAGGCAGTGTGCTTCTGCCGGCAGCCAGCAGTGCAACAGCGCTGGCGGCTCAAAAAGCTCCCACCTTTCCCTTGCACAAAAAAGTGGGGGAAATTCCTACTATCTGTCCATATTGTGCCGTTGGCTGCGGCATGGTGGTCGGCACAGTAGGCGGCAAAGTTGTCAATATCGAAGGCGACCCCGATCATCCCATTAATCAGGGAACCCTGTGCAGCAAAGGCGAAACGTTACTTCACCTGGCCGATAGCCCCGACCGGGTAACCAAACCCCTATATCGCGCTCCGGGAGCGGCTGATTGGGAGGAGATGGATTGGGATACAGCTCTGAACAAAATTGCCCGGCTGGTGAAGGATACCCGCGACGCCAATTGGGTTGAAAATGATGAGCAAGGCCGCCTGGTCAACCACACCAAGGCCATTGCCCACGTGGGCAGCGCCGCGCTTGACAACGAAGAGTGTGCCATGCTGGTCAAAGCGATGCGTTCAATGGGCATCATCTATCTGGAGCATCAGGCCCGGATATGACACTCCGCTACAGTTGCGGCTCTGGCAGAGTCGTTCGGTAGAGGAGCGATGACCAATCATTGGATTGACATCAAGAACGCAGACGTAATTATGATTATGGGATCTAACGCCGCTGAAAACCACCCCATCTCTTTCCGTTGGGTGGAAAAGGCCATCGACAATGGAGCCACGCTGATTAGTGTTGACCCCCGCTTTACCCGGACTTCGGCCCGGGCTCATATCTATGCCCCGTTGCGTTCCGGGACAGACATTGCCTTTTTGGGCGGCATGGTCAAGTACATTTTAGACAACGATCTACAGCACACCGAATACGTGGCCGAACATACCAACGCCTCGTTTCTAATCAACCCCGATTTCGACTTTGAGGACGGCCTTTTTATAGGCTACAACGCTGAAAAACGCAGTTACGACAAGTCAACCTGGACTTATCAAACTGATGCCAACAGCATCCCTATGGAAGACAAAACCTTAAAAGACCCTAACAGCGTCTTTCAACTGCTCAAGAAACATTTCAGCCGCTACGACGTCGATACCGTATCGAACATTACCGGCACCCCAAAAGAGCTCTTGCAACAAATCTACGAGAGTTACACCAGCACCGGCGCACCGGATCGGGTAGCGACCATAATGTACGCTATGGGCTGGACGCAGCACACCTACGGCACCCAAATTATCCGCACAGCGGCTATCATCCAATTGCTGTTGGGCAACATTGGCCGGGCCGGCGGTGGGGTAAACGCCCTGCGCGGCGAAAGCAACGTGCAAGGCTCTACCGACCACTGTTTGCTCTACCACATTCTGCCCGGCTACCTGGGCACCCCCGGCGCAGCGCACGAAACCCTGGCCCAATATCTGGAGGCCAAAACCCCCAAGAGTAACGATGAGATGAGCGCCAACTGGTGGCAGCACTATCCCAAATATATGGTCAGCTTGCTTAAAGCCTGGTACGGCCCCAACGCCACCGCCGCCAACGATTTTGGCTACGACTGGCTCCCCAAAAATGTGGGCGATCACTCCTGGCTGTCTCTATTCCACGATATGCTCGACGGTGACATTAAGGGCTTCTTTGCCTGGGGACAGAATCCCGTCGTGGGCGGAGCACATTCCAACATGGTTCGGGCAGGGCTGGATAAACTGGATTGGATGGTGGCGGTCAATATTTGGGAGTTGGAAACAGCCCAATTTTGGAAACGGCCCGGCGTCAATCCGGCTGATAATCAAACTGAGGTTTTCTTGCTACCGGCGGCCCTTTCCTTTGAAAAGGAAGGCTCGGTGACAAATTCCGGGCGCTGGGCACAGTGGCGTTGGAAGGCCCAAGAGCCATTGGGCCAATCTAAACCGGATAGCTGGATTATTAATCAATTGATGATTCGCTTGCGTACCTTGTACCGGGAAGAGGGCGGTCCCAACGCCGAGGCCATGACCAAGCTCGATTGGCTCTACGATTCGACCTATAATGAGGTGGATGTGCATAAGGTGGCCCGCGAAATCAACGGTTTCTATACCCGCGATATTTTGGATGATGAGGGTAATGTGGTTGCCAAGAAGGGTGAGTTGGTGAAAAACTTTACCAAGTTAACCGCCGATGGCAGTACGGCCAGCTCCAACTGGCTCTACTCCGGCAGCTATAACGAAGACGGCAATATGATGGCTCGGCGCGATAATACCGATTATCATCCGGCTGGAATTGGGCTATTTAGCAAATGGGCCTGGGCCTGGCCGGTCAATCGGCGTATCATCTACAACCGGGCCAGTTGTGACAATGAGGGCAATCCCTTTGACCCGCAACGTTTCTCGATTCGCTGGACTGGCGAGAAGTGGGAGGGCGATGTACCCGATGGGGGCTGGGCACCCGGCAGCAAACACGCTTTCATTATGAAGCCGGAAGGTCACGCCCGCATCTTTGGCCCCGGTCGAGCCGATGGTCCCTTCCCTGAGCATTACGAACCGTGGGAAAGCCCGGTTGAAAATATAATGTCGGGCACCCAGATCGACCCTGCTTTTGTGATATTTGATGGCGAGATGGACTTAAAGGGTTCGCCCGATAAATTTCCCATCGTCGGCACCACCTATCGCTTGTCGGAACATTGGCAATCGGGGGCAATGACTCGCAACAATCCCTGGCTCAACGAGATGCATCCCGGCCTTTTCATTGAGATGAGCCAAGAGTTAGCCCAAGAGAAAGGTATTGCTAATGGCGATAAAGTGGCCGTTAAATCGGCGCGAGGCAAAGTGGAGGGCGTGGCGATGGTCACTCGACGCTTCCAACCTTTCCAGATTAATGGGCAAACGGTTCATCAGATTGGCTTGCCCTGGCACTGGGGTTATGCCGGTCTGTCCAAGGGAGACAGCGCCAATGTGCTGACTCCGCCGGTAGGCGATGCCAACACAATGATTCCTGAAACCAAGGCGTTCCTTTGTAACGTTGAAAAGATAGCATAGAAAGGAGCTGACAAAAATGGCAAAAATGGCGATGTTATTAGATTTAACAAAATGTACAGCCTGCCGGGGCTGTCAGGCGGCTTGCAAAGAGTGGAACGACCTGGCTGCAATAAATACAAGCCAGCAAGGCAGCTATCAAAATCCCCCCACGCTCAATCCAACGACCTACACCCTGATTGAGTTCATAGAACATGAGGATCAAAATGGACAGTTTGCCTGGAGTTTTTTCAACAAACGCTGTCTGCATTGCACCCAGGCTGCTTGCGTAGATGTGTGCCCCACCGGCGCTCTTAAGCACGACTCAATGGGCTTTGTTTCGCTGGAGCAAGATGAGTGCAACGGTTGCGGCTACTGCACCAAAGCCTGTCCCTTTGGGATACCCCAGTTGAATGTGCAAAACAACCTTACTGGCGCAGCTAAGGCCAGCAAGTGTAACTTCTGCCAAGATCGGATGCACAACGACTTGATACCGGCTTGCGCCAAATCTTGTCCAACCGAAGCCATACTTTTTGGTGAACGCGATGAGTTGGTAGCTCAAGGTCAGCAGCGTGTGGAAAAGTTGAAAGCGCAAGGTCACGCCGCTGCCCGGCTTTATGGCGAGACAGAGTTGGGTGGTTTGGGACAGATGTATGTTATGCCCCAAAAGGCTTCATTTTTTGGTCTGCCCGAAGACCCACAGATTTCGGCATTGGCCGGAACATGGAAACAGGCTGTCCAACCTTTTGGCTATGTGGCTGTAGGAGTAAGTATTGTGGGTATAGGTTTGAATTGGATAGTGCAACGCAAAAATGCAATGGCACAAAAGAGAAAGGAGTCGTAAGATGGAATCTCGATATGTTAAACGCTTCTCGGCCAGCGAGCGGATAGCCCACTGGCTTCAGTTTTTAGCTTTCACGGTTCTGTTGGGAACAGGCGGGTTTCTCTATATGCCGGCCTTACAAGCTTTTGCTATTGGTCAAGCTGGCGAGGCGGCCCGACTGTCCCACCGGATAGCGGCGGTGGTTTTTATGGTCTCGCCGCTGATCTACCTTTTAGGTGATAGCAAAGGTTTCTTTAACAGTCTCCGTGAGGCCTTTAACTGGAGCAGTGATGATTTTAGCTGGTTGCGATCGGTGTGGCAATATTATACCAAAGGGTCTCAAATTGATGTTCCGCCGCAGGGTAAGTATAATGCCGGGCAAAAGCTCAACGCCATTGTGCAAATCATCATTTTTATTCTGTTTACCATTACTGGCCTGATTATGTGGTTTGGCTTCTCCACGTTTTCAGTGTCGGCTACTGTTTTCTTGGGGGCGGTAATTATCCACGACTTGAGTGTGACCATAGCATTGATCTTTTTCTTTTTGCATCTCTATTTGGTGGCTATTCATCCTTTCACCCGTGAAGCAATCACGGCTATGTTTGAGGGCGTAGTAACCCGTGAGTATGCCGAGGAACACCATGCCAAGTGGTATGATCAGGTTAAGGAAGCGTAGTGGTCAACAAGGTAATCGTTCACCCCCCAAATCGTTGTGGAGTTTGTGATGTCCAACAATATAGAGAAGATTATCAAGGGTCTGGAAGCGGCTCGTCAAAAAAAGCCGAACCTGGCCGATGTTATTGACCTGCATTGCGCTTTGTTGGGCAGGCAGGGGCAGGTTGTTTCTGCTCCTGCCCCTGTTTTACCAACTCCTGAGGAGATTGAAGAGGCTCTACGGCAAGGTACGCCTTTGCTCTACCTGACTCCGCTCGCTCTTGACTGGCAAGCCATAACCCAACTGGCGGCTGATGTTTGCCGCATCATTGCCAAACACCGGCCTGACCTGATCGACAACTTAACTGCAACAAAGCAGCTCCTGACCAGCCAAAACGGACAAATCAAGCAGGTGATAACCCAATATCTAAATGGCGAGAGTTTGAATATCAGCGTCGATGAGAACCACTTTATAGAGCCAAACCTGCTCACCTTTGTCCTCAACCAAAGCCTACGCCCCTTCCTCCAATCTGCCATCCACAGTCTGCAATCCAAAATCCAAAATCTGCAATCCAAAATCGATACGTGGGGGCGTTCAAACTGTCCTATGTGTGGCTCTCCTCCTGACTTTGCCGCTCTGGTTTCAAAGAAAAGTTATGAGCTCTATGGTCGCCAATTGTTATGCGCCCGCTGTGATATGGAGTGGGGCTACCAACATAGTGGTTGTCCCTTTTGTGACGAGGCCGAACAATGGGCCTACTTCCCGGACGAGAATGAAGTTTTTCGTTTGTATGTGTGTGATGCTTGCCGCCACTATCTTAAAAGCGTAGATTGGCGCGAAACTTTTGCCCATCGCTCCCTGCCGGTAGCCCGGGTAATTACGCTTAATATGGATGTGGCTGCTGTCGAGGCTGGTTATATGTGAGCAGCAGGATTTGCTTTATTGCAAATCTTCAATCTCCTGGCTGCTAAGGCCGGTTATTTTAGAAATAAGGGCTGTATCAAACCCTTCGGTATACATTTTGCGGGCGATGTCATACTTTCCTTCTTTAAGTCCTTCTTTATGCCCTTCGTGTTTACCTACGCCATAAGATGAAAAATACATGCTGGCCTGATAACGCAAATCTTCAATATAGGCTTCATACGCTCTCCGCTCCTTCTCGGGTAATCTCAGGACATCCAATACCTCTTTGGCCTTCTTCAAACCCCTGGCCTTGAATCCATCTTTGACCTCTTCATTCTTCAAAAAGTAGACCCATTCATCCAGGCTATCTTTGGCTATGTCATTGAATTGATCGATCTTGAGCAGGTAATACTCAGGATAAATATCCGCAACTTTCTGCTTGTCAAATAGCTCTTTTTGATAGTGGCTTAACTGCAATTCATCATCTTTATGCAAACCTCTGAAGTTGGTTGTGCCGTGATACACATAATCTTCTCCCTGGCCCAGATCAAAATAGAGAATGTTGATTGAGATAACTTTGACCACCTGGGCATAAGTATCAGATTCTTGCAGGTGTTCGGTGATTACTTTGCTGACTCCTAATAAAATTCGATGAAAATAGTCAAATTCGCGGGCGTATTGCACCTCGATGATTATAAGTTCATTTTTGTTGTTCTTGACTTTCAAGTCAACTCGATTGAATTTATTCTGGCTCGTTTCCTTATTGCTTTCGTTGTCCAAAATTTCCAAAATGGTGATGTCATCTGCTAACAACTCACTCAAGAAGCCTTCCAGAATGTCGAAATTGGCTTTGCTGCGCAGTAAGCGTTTCATCGCCCAGTCAAAGGTGATTAATCTTCTTTTTGCCATTTTTTAATCTCCTATGATAATGTAATTATCATACGGTGCGTGTGAAGCCCTGTTTCATAAATAGCTCCTTAATGTTCAATGGTAGTATAGCATTATTGGGAAGAATGACAATACAGATTATACAGTAGTTCCCGGTTTGGCATAAAAAATGCAGCGGATTTGCCACAAGTGAGAAGATAATTTATATTTCCTCATATATCTGACTAAAAACTTGTCCCACCTCGTTTCCAAACTAGAGTTTGGGAACGAGGCGGGCTAAAAACTTGTAAGAGGAGGTAATTATGCAATGGCTTGAAGATGACAACCTTAAATCACTGAAATTGATGAAAGACAAGGCTATTCAAGGTGGAGGAGCAAAAAGAATTGAGGTCCAACATAGTAAGGGTAGACTTACGGCCCGGGAGAGAATTGAGCTGTTGGTGGATGAAGGATCATTTGAAGAGTTCGATTTGCTGACGACAGGCAGAAGCAGTTCAAATGGTGGGGGTGAGCATCCGGGTGATGGGGTAATAACCGGGCATGGTACGATTGATGGTCGGGAAGTATGTGTTTTTAGCCAGGATTTCACCATTATGGGCGGCTCTCTGGGGGAGGCTCATTCACAAAAAATTTGTAAGATTATGGATCATGCGGTCAGGGTAGGAGCGCCAATAATAGGTTTGAATGATTCTGGCGGGGCGCGCATTCAGGAAGGCATTGATTCTTTGGCCGCTTATGGTGAGGTTTTCAACCGCAATGTTATGGCCAGCGGTGTGGTTCCTCAGATATCGTGCATTATGGGGCCTTGTGCGGGGGGTGCTGTATACAGTCCGGCTATGACCGATTTTACCTTTATGGTTGACGGTACGTCGTATATGTTCGTTACCGGGCCTAATGTTGTAAAAACCGCCATACATCAGGATATAAGCGCTGAAGATCTGGGAGTCGCTAAAGTTCAAA
>PJEL010003960.1_pt1 | contig 12407 bp, 8 predicted proteins | sample 1853271 | NCBI WGS metagenome assembly PJEL01 (sample SAMN08108733, study PRJNA415343) | Invertebrate metagenome, whole genome shotgun sequencing project. | host: Globobulimina | place: Sweden: Gullmar Fjord | collected 2015-08 | reverse complement strand
ATTAATCGTTTATAATGCTTTTGGTGCACAAAGTGATACTTTAGTACATTTAAAAGAAACAGTGTTAAGTGGTTATATAATTAATACATTGATACTTTTAGCAGGTGTTTGTAGCCTGAGTTTAATATTTGGCGTAGGAAGTGCATACTTTATCACTTTCTATGAATTTAAATATTCAAAATTCTTCTCTATTGTTCTTATCTTACCATTTATTATTCCATCTTACATATTAGGATTTATTTATTCTGATATATTAGGATTTTATGGACCTGTTCATCTTTTACTAATGGATTTAGGTATCAAAGAATATTTTGATGTTTTAAATATGAATTCTGTGATAATTATACTTTCACTTGCTCTTTATCCATATATTTATTTGATTGTTAAGTCATCTTTTTCAAAACACTCTAGTTATTTACTCAACCCTGCATTATCTTTAGGTATCAGTAGAGTTAAAATATTTTACAAAATTATATTGCCATTATCACGACCAGCTATTATTGGAGCGTTATCATTAGTTATGATGGAAACTATTAGTGAGTATGGTTTGGTAAAGTATTTTGGTGTTGATACCCTGAGCACAGCTGTTTTTACCGCATGGTTTGGACTTGATGATCCAAATAGTGCTGCATATATTTCTACTATTGCTATGGCTATGGTATTTACAATATTAGTTATAGAAAAGATCAATAGAGGAGGGGCCAGATATAAAGTTGAATCTGTATCTGCTCCTATTAAAAAAACAAAAACGAAGTTTTTTGGGCAAATAGCTATTTTGTCTTTTTTATCTATCCCTTTTATTTTTGGTTTTTTGATACCTATTATTTGGATTTTAATTTATTCTGTTGAACATTATGTATTGATTTTAGATGAAGAGTTTATTCAAACAGTTTTAAATAGTTTTATTGTTGCATTTTTATCTGCATTATTAATTGTAACGATTGCGATTACGTTAGGATACAGCGCTCGAATATTTGATAATAGATATATGAAGTATTTATTAAAAGTAGCAACACTTGGTTACTCTATACCAGGTGCTGTTATTGCTGTTGGTATTATCATCGTAAGTTCAAGTATAGACAACTATCTAATCGAAATATTTGATTTAGATGGATTAGTTTTAGGTGGAACGATAGCGATTTTATGTTTTGGGTATACGGTTCGATTTTTAGCTGTTGCTTTAAACAGTGTAGAATCGTCTTTTGAAAAAATAGGAATCAATGTAAATAAAGCTTCACGAAGTTTAAATAAATCTTTTTTTACCACTCTTGTCAAAGTAGATTTGCCACTTATTAAAAGTGGAGTATTGGCTGCTTTTATTTTAGTCTTTATCGATATTTTAAAAGAGCTACCAGCTACCTTAATATTACGACCATTTAACTATGAAACGTTAGCTACAAAAACATATGAACTAGCATCTATAGAGATGGTTCAAGAATCATCAGTTTATGCTCTGAGCATCGTACTTATTTCTATCATACCAATTATTTATACTCTTAAGGAAACAAATGAAAAACATACTAACACTAAGTAATATATCAAAGTCTTTTGATAATACAGAGGTATTGAAGGATATCACTGTAGATATTGAAAAAGGTAAAATTATATCACTGTTAGGAAAAAGTGGTAGTGGGAAAAGTACACTACTGAATATTATAGCTGGATTTGAGAGAAGCCAAAGCGGTACGATGTTTTTAAATAATAAAGTTTTATCAGATAAAAATACTTTTGTAGAGCCTCAACAAAGAAATATAGGTTTTGTTTTTCAAAACTACGCACTTTTTCCTCATATGACAATTTTTGATAATATTACATTTGGAATAGATAGTTTACCTAAAGAGGAAAAAATACAAGTAGCTACAAAACTTTTAAGTCTAGTACATCTAAATGGTTATGAAGCAAGATATCCTCACGAGCTCTCTGGTGGACAACAACAAAGAATCGCACTTATTCGAGCTATGGCATTAAATCCAGAACTAATCTTGCTAGATGAGCCTTTTAGTGGCATTGATACTATGTTAAAAGCTCAAATCCAAAAAGAACTCTTAGCTATTTTAAAAGCTACGCATAAAACAGCTATTATTGTTACTCATGATGCAAGTGAAGCTATGGCTATGAGTGATAAAATCATCTATTTAGATGATGGTAGAATTATGCAGTATGGAACTCCTCAAAATATATACAAAAATCCAAAAACAAAAAATATAGCAAAAAGTTTTGGGGTAGCAAATTTTATCAGAAAAGACGATAAAGAATATTGTGTGCGTGTAGATGAATGTAAGTTAAGTGAAACAGGGGAATTTAAAGTATCTATTGTTTCTCAAAGTTTTCAAGGAGATAAATATATATTGGATGTAGAGTTTGATGGATATACATTTACTGTGTATTCTCCTATTTATTTAGAAGATGAAAATTTATTTTTATCTATATCTTGGGATGATGTGGTTGAGATTTCTTAAAAATATGAAATTTAAAAAGCTAACTTTTTCAATACATCATCAATAGCATCAAATTCATTAGCGATATTTAATAAAGGTTTTTTATTAAATACTTCAAACATCGGCATAAATATCTTTATATCTTGACTTGCTCGGGTAATGGATACGTATGTTAATCTATATTTCTCTTCATCGCTCATATATCTATTATCAGACAATGAAAAAAGATCTACATAAGCTACATCGTGAGTACTCCCTTGTAGTTTATGTATAGTTGATGAGTGTACATACTGCACATCTGCAAACATATCACGTACTGCATAAAAGGTTTGCCATAACTCTTTTTTTCTAGGATGCTGTGCACTTTTGGCTGAGGCTACGATTGATTTTAGTTTATCGTTAAATACTTTTATACTCGTAGGTTCGAGTACTCTAAATATCTGTTGTTCCATCGCTCCAACATCACGACACTCCCAATAGTTTATACCTAATGTCTCATGATATTTTAATATTGCACTTGCGAGTTCAACTACTTGACCGTTGTGGTAAAGTGAAATTTCATTTACACTATACGCTTCTCTAAATCTAATAGTATCACCTCTTAAAAAAGTAGGGGGATTAAACACTTGATTTTGTTCCCAAAACTTAGTACGGATTAGTTTATTAAAAGAGTCTACATCACTATTTTTGTATGTTGCGATGATTTTGTCTTCGTTGTACCACTCTTGATTTTTATGAAAATCAGCTAGAAATTCTCTATGATTACTAAAAAATGTCATCTCTTCATCATAGTTTTCGCTAAAAAACTGTTTAAGGGGAATGAAGTTTTTTGTTTGGATACTTTCTCGTAGTTTTGTAGCTATTTTAATGATATAACTATCTTTTGCTTGTCGCACAACTTCATGTAAAGTAAACTGATTTTTGAGTTTATATATTTGATTTTCACTATTATCTACTGGTAATAACTGAAAAGGATCACCTATGAAAAATACAAAATTTACTCTTTCCTCTTCGATGGCTTCTTGTATATAATGAAATAGTTCTGAGCCTATCATCGAACTTTCATCTACTATTAAAATCGAAGCACTATCGTGAGTCTTTTTTGTTTTATCTACTTTAAAAGTTTCCACACCTTTATCAAAATCTCGAAATGGTTTGATACCTAAAAATGAATGAATAGTTTTACAAGATGCTTGGATTTTATTTTGTCTTAGCATTTCAGATATGACACCCACAGCTTTATGTGTAGGGGCAGTGATAGTAAAAGAAAAATCAGTATCTTTTTTATCTCTAAAATACTTCGCTATTTGAGCAGTTAAAAAAGTTTTACCAGTCCCAGCTGCTCCAGTTAGAGATAACATATAGTCGTTTATATCATCAGTCTTTAAAATACTTTTTACTCTTTCATCTATTAAATCTGTAATATTATTAAAAACTTCATTTTGATGAGCAGTTAATTGGTTTTTATTTTCTTTAACATCTAAGTTTGTAGTGTTTTTTATTAGTTCATTCATATATCTATTATTCATCCACTTCTGTAGTTACTTTTATAAGAAAACAAATAGTGTATGTATCTCTCATTGTTAAAAGGATTTTATCATAACTTGTGTGATAAGTATATTTATATTGCATATTTTTTGTAAGTGTATTTAATAAAAATGTTATAATATTATAAATAAATCAAGGATCAATATGAATCAAAATATTTTATCAAAAGTAAATCAGCTTTTTAAAAATGATGGTATACATGATACATTTTTAGATGATGTCAAAATATATTCTACATCAAAATATGATCCTTTGACACCCTCTATTATAGATACTTGTTTAGTATTAGTTCTACAGGGAAATAAAGTAAGTATGGTAGGTGAAAGTACACTAACTTTTGATGCTAAAAATTATTTAGTAGTACCTACAACATTACCTTTTGAGTGTGAAACATTTGCATCCGAAAATGAACCATTTATTGCAATTATCATTTCAATTAATAAGAAAATGATGTATGAAGTTATAACTGCTGTATCAAAACAAGAACCTATAGAATCAAAACAAAATAGCATAGGTGTATTTTCAGATGAAGTAACACTAGAAATAGAAGATTTAACCTTACGATTTTTAAATATGCTTCAATCAAAAGAAGAATCAACTATATTAGGCGAGTCGCTCTTAAAAGAACTTTTTTACAGAATAGCTGTAGGTAAGAACTCAAACTTTTTACATAGGCTATTTTTAGATAATAATAATGAAGCCAAAATAGCAAGAGCTTTAAAAGTTATTCATACGCAATGTGAAACAAGTTTGGATATCTCTACTTTAGCAAGACAAGAAGATATGAGTGTATCATCTTTTCATACACATTTTAAAAATGTCACTTCTCATACTCCTTTGCAGTACATAAAAAAGATTAGACTAAATAAAGCAAAAGATTTGATAGGAATACATAATTATCAAGTAGTAGATGCTGCTCGTGAAATGGGTTATGATAGTGCATCTCAGTTTTCTAGAGATTTTAAAAGTTATTTTGGATACCCTCCAAAAGATCTAAAATAGTCTTTTGAAGAGGATAGGGGAGTTATCTAGTTTTTTGTATCTTTAAATTTTTTATTACTTAAATCTAAAACAATCTCTTTTGCAATAGAATCAGTCTTCATCGCAATCTCTTTTGTTTCATTCGCTATAGATGCATTTTCTTGTGTTTTTGTATCAAGTAAGGCTATAGAACTATTTATTTGAGATATTCCTTGCTCTTGCTCTTTAGATGCAACTGCAATACTTTGAATTGATTCTGTAGTTTTTTCAATATTCACCAATAGTTTATCATATCCTTCAATCATCTCATTACTAATAGATTTACCATAAAGTGCTTTTGATGTAGCCATCTCAACAATCTTTTTAATCTCATTTGCTGCAGCTGCTGATTGACTAGCAAGATTTCGAACCTCTTGTGCAACGACTGCAAATCCTTTTCCTGCTTCTCCTGCAGTTGCTGCTTCAACAGCTGCATTAAGAGATAAAATATTTGTTTGGAAAGCTATTTGGTCGATTACACTGATTGATTCAGTAATTGCGTTAACTTGATCTGTGATTTCGATCATGGCCTCACCTGTATTTTTAGCTAACTTTTGACCCTCTTTTGCTGAACTGTCAACTTCTATTGCATAGTTTTCCATCTCTATAACATTTTTAGAGTTATTAGTTACTGCTGTTGTAATCTGTTCTAAAACAGCTGATGTTTCTTTAAGTGAAGTTGCTGCTTCATTTGAACTGATATCTAATTTTTCTACATTGTTTATTAATGCTTCTGATGAGTTTTCTAAAGATTTCCCTACATTAAATGATTGTGACAACAGATCAGAAATCACATCACCTAATTCATTGATGGCAACTGCAACTTTTGATGTAGTATTTGGAGATGTTACTGTAAAATCGTGATTTTTATAAGATGATAAAACATGTATTAAAGTAGGGATACACTCTGCAATCGTTTGATTTAAATCAGATTGCATTTTGCTTAAAATTTCTTTTAACTCTAATAAAGACTTTGTATTGGTATCTTTATCTATCGTTGCCATTAAATTTCCGTCTCCAATTTGTTGTGCAAAATCAGCAATATGTTTAACAAATTCGTCATCTTGAACAATAGATTTTTCTATATCTTGAATATTTAAGTTTATTGTTTTTGCCATTTGACCAAATTCATCTTTAGAATTAAGATCAATCATAGATGATTTTGTTGTTTTTTTATTTAAAAAGTCAAAAAAATCTTGTAATCCAGTTTGTACTTTATGAACTGATTTTACTAATTGATTTGAAATTAAATATGCAATTGAGATACCAATAACAAGAGAGATAAGTAAAATCACAATCATAATACTTGAAAAACTACTTGCTACTTCTCTAGCTTTTGGTGTAGCAATTTGGTTTTTATTTTCTTGATAATCGATAAATTCATTTACTACTTTTAACCATTGAGTAAAGTTTCCACTAGCTTTATTTAAAAGTAGAGCTTTTGCTTCATTATTTTGATTATTCATTTTTAGTTCAATGATTTTTGATACTAAAGGAAGAGTGCTTTTTTCAACATTTTTAATTTTTGATAATATCTCTTTCTCTTTCTCATCAACATTTAATCCATCTTGAAAAATCATGTCCATTGGTTTTGCTGATTTGATATAAAAATCTTCTAGTCTTTTGATATCTTCTACTGATTTTTTAAATAAAGCTTCATTTTTATCTGTAGCCAAAACTAAATCTCTTATAGCAATAGCTCGATCATGTACACTTCCTCTAAAGTTAATCGCATATCTTTGTTTTACTGAGTTTACTTCAACAATAACATTTAATGTATCGTTGATAAAATTTACTTTAAAAATACCTATTGTTGTAATAAATATTACAATGATAATCATTATTGCAAATCCAGAATATAGTCTCTTTGATATAGTCATTTTTATTCCTTAATAATTTTAAATTAATTTTAGCGGAAATAAATAACTATATAATTCTTAGCGATAAATTTGTAGAAAGTGTAATGACATTTGTAGGAATTGTTATGTAGTTTTTTATTTGACAATTTTCTTAACTTAAAAATAACGAAATAAAATAATTAAAAAATTATTCATATTATATCTTTTGCTTAAAAAGATATAATTAAGCATGAAAAATCAATCAATCACTTTTAGAACTATATTCAACCTTATATTATCTCAAAAACCGATACTTATTTGGGGACAAATCATTACCTTATTTGCAATTGCTGTGAGTATCCCTATCCCTCTTATGTTACCTATTATGGTAGATGAAGTGCTTTTAAATAAACCTGCTTTTATGGTAAATAGTATCGATTCTTTTTTTGGTTCTGGTGATGCTTTTTATTATATATCTATTGCTGCTGCTATTGTAATATTTTTACGAATATCTCATTTTTTATTAAATGTAATTATTACAAAAATCTTTACATATATTGCGAAATTTGTTACTTTTGAAATACGAAAACGACTTTTAACACATCTTCAAAAAGTATGTATGAATGAATATGAGACATTAGGAAGTGGTGCGATATCTGCAAATCTTATTACGGATGTTAATACCTTAGATAACTTTATTATTACTAGTGCGAGTAAATTTATATCTTCAGTGTTAACCCTTATTTCTGTTTCGATTGTAATCATTCTGATTCATCCAGTTTTAGGAATCATGATGATTATTATTCAACCATTGATTGTATTTCTCTCTAAAAGAATTGCTAATCATACTGGAAAACTGAAGAAAGATGAAAATCAAGCTATCGAAGAGTTTCAAAATAATTTAGGGGAAACATTAGAGTTATTTGGGCAAATTAAAGCGAGTAATAAAGAGCAGTACTTTTTTGAAGATTCTATTTTAAAAGCGCAAAGCATACAAAAAACATCAAATGAATACAGCTATAAAAGTGTAGCTTATGAGAGATTTTCTTTTACTATTTTTTTAGTTGCTTTTGAAATACTTCGTGCTACTGGATTATTGATGGTAGCTTATAGTGATCTGAGTGTCGGAATGATGTTTGCAATGTTTGGATATATTTGGTTTATGATGACACCAGTTCAAAATATTTTGAGTATGCAATATACTTATGCAAGTGCAAAAAGTGCATTGAAAAGAATAAATAAAATATTGGAATTAGAAGTAGAAAAAGAGGGTCATTTAACTCTTGATAAAACAAAAGACTTAGATATCACTTTAGAAAATGTAAGCTTTTCTTATAATAGTGATAAAATTATTTTAGATAAAATCAACTTAGAAATCAAATCAAAACAACATATAGCGCTCATTGGAGCAAGTGGAAGTGGTAAGACAACACTTGCACAAGTTGTAGCAGTATTTTACGAGAAAGATATGGGAATAATAAAGTACAATAATGAATTATTAGAAGACATAGATAAGTCATCTTTACGCAATAGTATCTTTTTGGTACTCCAAATGCCAATATTATTTAATAACACTTTACGTTTTAATATCATTATGGGACATGAAAATATAAGTGATGATGAGATTTATAAAGCTTTAGAAATAGCTCAGTTTAAAGATACTGTACAAGGGATGAAAGATGGACTTGATACAATAGTTGGACGTCATGGTATACGACTATCAGGAGGACAGAGACAACGTATCTCAATAGCTCGTATGATAATAGCTGATCCAAAAGTAGTTATATTCGATGAGTCTACATCTGCTTTAGATGTACATACAGAAACAAAGCTTTTTAACGCTCTAGAACCTATCTTAAAAGATAAAACACTCATCACTATAGCTCATAGACTAAGTACCGTTAAAAATGCTGATATGATATATGTACTAGATGGTGGAAAAATAGTAGAGCAGGGAAGCCATGATGAACTAGAAGATCAAGATGGACACTACAATCAATTTATAAAAAATCAACTTATTTAAAAAATATTAAAAATGTGACTTTGTTTCGCTAAAATAATCTCATAAAAAATTATGAGGATATTTGATGGAGTTAGTTTATTTATGGATAGAAGATTATAAGAATATAAAGAAACAAGGATTTAATTTTTCTCCTAGGTTTGATTGTAAATTTAAAGATAAGTATGTTGAAGATGGGAAATTAGATGAAAATTGTGAGTTAGTTATAAGTAAAAATGATGACTATGTAAGTATATTTCCTGATAATATAAATATCACAGCAATTGTTGGTAAGAATGGAAGTGGAAAAAGTAGTATAGGAGGAGAATTTTATGCAAAAATCACTTCTTATCTATTAAATGGAGCAAATGATTATATTCAAACATCTTTTTTATTTTTAGTTTATTTAAAAAATACTTATTATTTAATATCTAACATAAAGGTTATTAATTGTTCAAAAGAAAATTTACAAAATTATTCCTCTTTTCTTGAACTTGAAAATGAAGATATTTTTTATTCCTCATGTGCATTAGCTGAATATACAGGTAGGGATTATCATTTTAGTGATGCTTTTGTAAAAAGTAATAATTCAATTTTAGGTCTCATGCGCGGAGAAATGAATAAATGTATTGAACAAGAACTAAATGATATCTTAAAAAAAATAAACTTTTCATATAAAATTGCAACTGTAGATACATCAAAAATAAATGCTAAAGTATCATTTCAAAATGAGAATGATGAGACAATAAAATTTTCTATGTTAAGTTTTGGCGAAAAATACATTATAAATGTTTTAAATCAAATATTTAACAGATTATCTAATAATAAACCTTGTTTAATTTTTTTGGATGAAATAACTGTGTCTTTACATCCTGAATGGCAACGAGTTTTTATTCATGATATATTTGATTTATTTAAAGATTATAAAGTACATTTTATTATAACTTCTCATTCTCCATTTTTGCTTTCTGATTTACCCAAAGAGAATATTATATTTTTAAAAGATGGCAAACAAGAGATGGCATTTGAACACAAACAAACTTTTGGAGCAAATATACATACTCTTTTATCTGATGGATTTTTCATGGATGGAGGACTTATGGGTGAATTCGCAAAAAATAAAATTACGGAGATAATGAACTATTTAAGTAACGATGAAAAACTTATAACAATAAAGGAAAATCAAGTCAAAAATATAATTGAGTCTATAGGGGAAAACTTTTTAAAAGAAAAGTTGTTATCTATGTATAATAAAAAGTTTTCACTAAAATCAAAAGATGAAGAGATAACAGAATTAAAAGAAGAGATAGAAAGACTTAAAAATGCTCAAAATTCAATTTAACCAAGAATTATTAGATAGACATATAGAAGAAATAAATATAAAGTTATTAACTAAAATAAATTCTGTAAAAACAGATAATTTATCTAAAAAAACACTTTGTTGTTTATCTGAAATAGAGAAGAATAGTAAATTAATATTAAAAGCTAATCCTAAAGAATTAAAAGAGATAATTGGATACTTTTCAAATAACTTTTGTCATAGTATTGGACATGAACAGAATAAAAGTACCGAATTATATGAAACATTATGTAAAATATTTACTGATAAATCAAGTGGGTTATATAAAAATTTTACAAATTATAAAAAGCAATATGATGCCTATGAATTTGTAACAACATTAGATATAAAAACATGTCCTTATTGTAATAGAAATTATACTTTTATTGTAGATGAAGATAATGGAAAGTTAAGACCTGAAATAGACCACTTTTTTCCAAAATCAAAATATCCATTCTTAGCAATGAGTTTTTTCAATCTTATACCATCTTGTACTATATGTAACCACACTAAATCAAGTATAGATAGAATGGAATTAAAAAATCCTTATGATATAAAAAGTGAAGATTTTAAATTTACATATGTACCGACAAGCGTGGAGTTTGCAAATATTGAAAATAAAAAATATGACTTAGATAACTTTGAAATAGAATTATCAGGAGATAAAGCTAATATAGAGGTATTTAAATTAAAAGAGCTATACAAACAACATAAAGATATAGTTTTAGAATTATTAATTAAAAAAGCATATTATCCAAAAAGTTATGTAAAAGAGTTACAAGGTTTTGGGTTTAGTCAAGATGAAATATATCGATATTTATTTTCAAATTATAGTCAAGAAAAAGATCTGCATAAACGACCACTTAGTAAACTTATCAAAGATATTAGTGAAGAGTTGGAGTTGATTTAAAAATAACAAAATAAGTATAAATTATATATAAAATCTTCATTTCCTTTGATATTTAGTCATTTTCTTAATCTAGGTTAAGAAAATAACTGAACTTACATGTTAAACTTCTTCAAAATTAGAAGAGCATAAAAGGAAAATAATGAGTGAGTTTTTAAATAATTCTGATGATTCAGGTTTACCAGCAGGACATCCCGTAAGAGTATATATTGAAGAAAATCAATTAATCAGAGATACAATTTCAAATATACACAACATAAATATCAAAGACAATAATGAACAATTTATGATGTTTTTTGAGCAATTATGTTTAATAGAAAAACATTATGCAAGAAAAGAAAATCAACTTTTCCCTTATCTTGAAACTTATGGGTGGACAAGTCCAAGTCAAAATATGTGGGCGGCTCATGATCAAGTAAGAGATAAAATCAAAATGATTTGGGGAAATATCAAAGAAGATGATATTGTAAGTCTTACTCAAAATCTACAACAACTTTTTAGTAGTATAGATCATCTTATTCAAGTAGAGGAGCATAGACTGCTTCCAAATGCTATGACTATGTTAACAGAAGAAGACTGGAAAGATATGAGAACGGGAGATGAAGAGATCGGTTGGATGTTTGAAACAGCTCCGACACCTTATCCTCCTGTTGAATACATTCACCCAGGTGAAGAAAAAAAAAGAAGAAAATTACCATTTTCTTTAGAGGGTAGAATTAAATTAAACGAAGGGTATTTACTTGAAGATCAATTGAATCTAATGTTACAATTTATGCCTGTAGATTTAACATACGTTGATGAAAATGATATCGTACTATTTTACAACAGAGGAGACAATAGAGTATTCCCAAGAAGTGCAGGTATTATTGGTCGTGAGGTTAAATTTTGTCATCCTCCTAAAAGTGTTGATCAAGTACTTATGATTTTAAGAGAGTTTAAAGCAGGGCGTAGAGATGAAGCTGAATTTTGGATAGAGTTTAAAGATAAGTTTATACATATTCAGTATTTTGCTATTAGAGATGATGATGGTACTTATAGAGGTGTTATCGAGATGAGTCAAGATGTAAGTCACATTAGAAACCTTAAAGGTCAACAACGATTATTAGACTGGGAATAGAGTTCTTTATAAATAGAGTGTAAGATATAATTTATATCTTACACAATTAAAATGAATCTATGATACTGAAATAATAGTAGAAATTGTTCTACTTGCAATCTCATTTTCTACATAAATATTATGAATACCTAAGTCTTCAATATCTGCTTTATCTTCTGCACTATGTATTTTAACGATAATTTTATTTTCAGGTACAAATGT
>PJEL010003959.1_pt1 | contig 12408 bp, 12 predicted proteins | sample 1853271 | NCBI WGS metagenome assembly PJEL01 (sample SAMN08108733, study PRJNA415343) | Invertebrate metagenome, whole genome shotgun sequencing project. | host: Globobulimina | place: Sweden: Gullmar Fjord | collected 2015-08 | reverse complement strand
TGAGATAGCCACCAATACCGCCACCAAACTAGTTTCAGAAAACGTTCATGCCGTTCTTGGACACATATGTAGCGGCGCAACAAAAGCTGCTCTAGGCATTTACAAGGATTCAAAGCTCATCACAATGTCTCCTTCAGCAACCAACCCACCTCTTACGCAAAGCGGGGATTATCCGAATTTTTTCCGAACCATTGCCTCTGATGATGCCCAGGCAAGGATTGAAGTGGACTTTGCACTGGATGTCCTGAAGCTAAATAAGATAGCAGTACTGCATGATAAGGGAGATTACGGCAAAGGACTCGCCGAGTTTGCAAAGAAGTTCATTGAAGAATCAGGGCAGGCTGAAGTAGTTCTATATGAAGGTATTACTCCGGGCGCAGTCGACTATTCAGCAGTTATTCAGAAAATAAGGGCTTCAGGTGCCGAGGGCATTATATTCGGCGGCTATCATCCTGAGGCCTCAAAACTAGTTATGCTTATGCGCAAAAAGAAGATGGATATGGTCTTCATTTCCGATGACGGCGTGAAAGATATTACCTTCATTAAAGTCGCAGGTGAATATGCAGAAGGAGTATACGCGACGGGCCCGAAGGACGTTTCAAAAAACCCGCTCTCCATAAAGGCAACAAATGATCACAAAAAGGCCTATGAATCAGATCCCGGAGCTTTTTTCATCAATGCCTATGCCGCTACCCAGGCCTTGCTCAATGCCATTGAAAAAGCCGGCACCACTGACTACGATGCAGTCAGCAAATCATTAAGAACTGAATATGTCGATACCCCGCTCGGGAAAATCAGCTTCGATAAAAGTGGAGACGCTATCGGAGTTGGATTCTCTTTGTATCAGGTCCGCAACGGACAGTATGTTGAAGTGCAGTAAATTACAATATTGATCTAAAGGGATAGCTGTCACGGCTATCCCTTTTTCTTTGAGTATATGCCTGACAATACTCTGTAATGAGCATCAACAATCCAAATATCTGACATGCTATAATATTTAACTTAAATCACCTGATATTTCATCAATATATAAATTAATTATTAATTTTCTGATCTACTATGGAATATTTTCTCCAGCTTTTTCTCGGAGGCCTCACAAGAGGGAGTATTTATGCATTAATCGCCCTCGGCTACACAATGGTGTATGGAATAATCGAGCTGATAAATTTTGCCCATGGTGAAATCTATATGATCGGCGCATTTACTGCACTCATTATAGCTAGTGTTCTCGGGATCTACGGATACAGCGAAATCTCAATTATCATTCTCGCTTCGGTTATTGCAGTCATATATTCAGCCGCATACGGGTTCACCGTAGAAAAGATAGCGTACAAGCCACTTCGCCATGCTCCGAGGCTTTCGCCTCTCATCAGTGCAATCGGGATGTCTATCTTTCTGCAAAACTATGTTCTCCTTGCACAGACTTCCGACTTCCTTCCGTTTCCCAGCCTTATCCCCGAGTTCGATTTCATGGAACCGTATGCTCATGTATTTGGCTCAACCGAACTGATCATACTAATAACTACTGCAATAGCGATGGTCATACTGACAGTCATTGTTAAATTCACAAAGACAGGTAAGGCCATGCGCGCAACCGCACAGGACAGGACGATGGCAATGCTTGTAGGTGTCAACGTAAACAAAATCATATCCACTACATTTATTATAGGATCCGCCCTGGCAGCAATCGGCGGAATTCTGATAGCTTCGCATATCGGGCAGATAAATTTCTACATCGGCTTCATCGCAGGAATCAAGGCATTTACAGCAGCAGTACTCGGCGGCATTGGAAGTATCCCCGGCGCCGTTCTTGGAGGATTTATCCTGGGATGGACGGAAAGCTTTGCGACTGGTTACATCTCAAGTGACTATGAAGACATCTTCGCGTTCGCCCTGCTCGTTCTGATCCTTATATTCAGACCGGCGGGACTACTGGGTAAATCAAAAACTCAAAAAGTATAATAATGATCAAATATATGGAAGTAAAAAAATCCCTCCTCGTATCTCTCTGGTTCATGTTCCTTACATTTCCAGTTATGGTCATTCGCGTAAACCCGATTGAAAAGACCGTTGATTGGCGGTGGCAAAATTTACTGTTTATAGGAACCGGAACTTTCATCTTGTCTTTTCTCTGGCGCTACCTGATTAAGAAAAAAGAAACTGGTTCAGGAAGACTGATGTCCGACGACAATATTAATGAGTCTATAGTTCAGAGAATTATAAGTGAGCCCAGATTAGTGACCCCGCTTCTCATATCAGTTGCAATATTCGCCCTCACCTTCCCCTTTATCTTCTCGACATATCAGGTCACGATAATGACTACCGTTCTTTTGTATATCATGCTCGGTCTCGGGCTAAATATAGTCGTGGGGCTGGCAGGCCTGCTTGACCTTGGATATGTTGCGTTCTATGCTGTGGGCGCATACAGCTATGCACTGCTGAACCACCATTTCGGATTAAGCTTCTGGTTCGCACTACCATTAGGAGCACTGATTGGCGCGGCCTTCGGAATAATTCTCGGGTTCCCTGTCCTACGATTAAGAGGTGATTACCTGGCAATTGTTACTCTCGGGTTCGGGGAGATCATCCGGCTCGTACTTGAAAACTGGAACGCTTTTTCATTCGGTCCAAGCGGCATAGCCAATATCCCTCGCCCCCCCCTAATTGGTGCGGATTTCTCATTACAAGGATCATCTATATATCTTTATTTCCTGATGATCGCTCTGGTCTTGTTCACGATATTTGTGGTAAACAGGTTACAGGATTCCAGAATAGGCAGAGCGTGGATTGCTCTCCGTGAAGACGAGATTGCATGTCAGGCAATGGGCATTGACAAGACGAAGACCAAGCTCGCAGCATTCGCACTAGGTGCCACTTGGGCAGGGATGGCAGGAGTTATATTTGCGGCTAAGACAACCTTCATTAACCCTGCTAGCTTTACGTTTCTTGAGTCGGCAATGATACTCTCAATAGTCGTATTGGGAGGCATGGGTTCAATACCTGGTGTTATTTTCGGAGCATTCATTCTGATACTTCTTCCTGAATATCTGAGGGCATTCTCGGAATACAGGATGCTTATCTTTGGCGCTATCATGGTTTTGACAATGGTCTTCCGTCCTCAGGGATTAATCAGTAGTGTAAGAAGAACTTATAAACTAACAGATGATCAATATCTGGATTCTTTAAATGGAAACTCTACTTCAGGTAAATAACCTTACAATGGACTTCGGTGGACTGCGTGCAATAGACAGTCTCAACCTCTCTATTAACGAAGGTGAAATACTAGCACTCATCGGTCCAAACGGAGCGGGCAAGACAACCTTCTTTAACTGCATCACCGGCATATGCCCACCAACCAGAGGAGATATTCTTCTCACACCTCCAGGCGGGAAACAGAGTAGACTCAACGGACTAAAACCCAGTCGAATTACAAGAAAAGGCATGGCACGCACATTCCAGAACATCCGGCTGTTTTCAAATATGACAGTCCTCGAAAATGTCATGGTGGGACGTCATTGTCGTACATACTCACGAATTATGGGAGCTATATTCAGAGGCACTAAAACAGTCCGGGAGGAGAAGAAAATACTTGAAAGCAGCTACCTCATCTTAAAGAGATTCGGCCTCGCCCCTTATGTAAATGAATATGCAAAAAGTCTTCCTTACGGCGCACAGAAGCGTCTTGAGATTGCGCGAGCTATGGCAACTGAACCCGTACTTCTCCTACTCGACGAACCGGCGGCAGGACTTAACCCCCAGGAAACTATTGAACTCGATAACCTGATCACAAGAATTCGAGACGAAGACAACGTGTCAATATTATTAATTGAACATGACATGAAACTGGTCATGAGCATATCCAACCGGATCGCTGTCCTGGAGTACGGCAGAAAAATCGCGGACGGACCGCCTAGTTCTATAAAAAACGACCCTGTTGTCATCAAGGCATATCTCGGAGAAGAGTTTGTTGCTTAAGATCGATAACATAAAATCATATTACGGGAACATCGAAGCTCTGAAGGGTATCAACATAGAAGTCTCAGAGGGAGAAATAATCACTCTTATCGGAGCCAACGGCGCGGGCAAAAGTACCACCCTTATGTCCATATCAGGGATAGTCCCTCCTCGTTCCGGAGAGATATTCTTCATGGGTCAGCCAATCCATGAATTGAGTGCTGACAAAATTGTTTCATTGGGCATCTCCCAGGTGCCAGAAGGCCGCCATATCTTCCCTGATTTAACTGTAATGGAGAATCTCCATATGGGAGCATTCCTCCGGCAGGATAAAAACGCTATTCAAGAAGACCTAGAATACATATTCACTCTCTTCCCTATTCTCACAAGTAGAAGGCATCAAGCAGGAGGCACTTTAAGCGGTGGAGAGCAGCAGATGCTCGCAATATCAAGGGCCCTCATGGCACGGCCCCGACTGCTCTTACTTGATGAACCCTCACTCGGCCTCGCCCCGATAATCGTACGTCAGATTTTCGAAATCATAAAAAAGATTAACTCAGAGCAGCATACTACGGTCTTTCTCGTGGAGCAGAACGCCAACCTTGCGCTTCAAGTTGCAGACAGGGGATATGTCATGGAAAATGGCCGAATAGTACTTGAAGACTCCGCAAAGAACCTTTTATCAAACGACGACGTTAAAAAAGCGTATCTGGGCTTATAACAGAATTGAAGGACTACAAATATACTTCTGGATAAAGGTCCCACTCTTCAGGCTGCTCATAACCGATGACTCTGTCCTCACCGGCATTGCTTTCAGGCATTGACAGGTCAATGTCATACGGGATAACAATATTGCTCTGCCGCTTCGTGTTGTACACCGCACGAACAATCGGCTTCAAAAAATCACTTTCTCCCTGATTCACGACAACAGCAAGGATACCACTTTCAAGACGGACAAGCGAACCAACAGGGTACACCCCTACACAGCGTATAAACTGCTGCACCAGTTCTCCGTTGAAATGGTCTCCTTCCCACTCAAAGAGTATTTTCAACGCCTGGGTGGGAGTGATGCTCCTCTTATAACATCTCTTGGTTGTTAATGCATCATACACATCCACGATGGCCATCGCCTGTCCCAATGGAGATATTTCCGAACCTTTTAGACCGTCAGGATAGCCGGATCCGTTTAATCGTTCATGATGCTGACAAGCGGCCGTTATGGATGTTTCAGAAATACCCTTCGTATTCTCAAGAATTTCTCGCCCATACACAACGTGTTTTTTTATCTCTTCAAATTCCTGATCTGTGAGCGAACTCGTCTTACTAACGATCTCATGAGGGACCTTTGAAGTTCCAATATCATGCAGCATTGCACCAATGCCAATTTCCCGTATCGTATCAGTGTCAATTCCGAGCTGCTTCGCAAAGGTAGTCATCAGTACACATACGCTCATGGAATGGTTATACAGGTACTCGTCAACCTTTCTCAGTTTTCCAAGCCCCATCAGAGCACCCTGATTCCTAAAAACAGATTTAGTGATGCTATCAACAAGGTCTGCAACTCTTTCTCTTTCCAATTTTTTCCCTGTCATTACATCATCCATCACTTTATGGACTGTCTTTAGCGTCTCTTTTTTTATCTTTTTTGCATTAATAATCTCTTCGTAAAGCGTTACAGGCTGAACGACTTCCACCGGCTCCTTAGTTATTTTTTCTATTTTTTCAAGAAAATTTTGATCAACCTCATCAATAGTAGTAACATCCTCAATATCCAGTCCCTTTTGGGTATCAATATAGACCTCATTTATCCCGTAATTTATGATTTTCTCAATATCTCTATCGCTATCAATTCTCTTGCTGTTGCCAAAGAACGGGTGATTTAGCCAACTACAGTTCAATTCTTCAATGAACATACCCGGTTTTAATTGTTCAACTTTGACCTTTTTAACCATAATTATCTCTTTATAAGCCTTCCTTAGTCGCTATTTCTCAATTATCTATTCGGATATAATCAATTGATACTTAAGGTTATGTGAGTAATCCGGTCTCACAGATTGACCACTATGGGATTTTTATGTAATATATAGCGTTACTTTTAAGCAAAGGTTGCTTGGGGTGTCGCCAAGCGGTAAGGCACCGGATTCTGATTCCGACATTCGGGGGTTCAAATCCTCCCACCCCAGCCATTTTTGGTCCCATCGTCTAGTGGCCTAGGACTCCGGCCTCTCACGCCGGCAACACGGGTTCGAGTCCCGTTGGGATCACCATTTAAAATCAAAGGGCTAGCTCCAAGCTGGCCCCTTTTTTTTTGGTTATCCATTCATATATAATTGTTAGTTGGATTATCTGATATTTGCACACTAGTTATTCATTACTAATTAAGGAGATGACATGTCAAAAACATATAATATTGCAGTAATTCCAGGCGACGGGACAGGACCCGAAGTCGTTGCTGAGGGGATTAAAGTACTCGATGCAGTTTCAAACAAGGCCGGATTCAAGCTGAATTACACTAATTTTGATTTCGGCGGTGAGAGGTACCTGAAAACAGGAGAGGTCCTTCCGGAAAACGCAGTTGAGGAATTAAATAAATTCGACGCCATTTATCTCGGTGCAATCGGACATCCCGATGTAAAGCCCGGCATACTTGAAAAAGGTATTCTCCTGAAATTGAGATTCGAGCTTGACCAGTACATTAACCTCAGGCCGGTGAAGCTCTACCCCGGTGTTGACTGCCCGATAAAAGACAAGGGCCCTGAAGATATTGATTTCGTCGTAGTCAGGGAAAACACCGAAGGCCTCTACGCAGGCGCTGGCGGTACACTAAAAAAGGGCACGCAGGATGAAGTTGCAATACAGGAATCAATTAACACCAGAAAGGGCGTGGAGCGCTGTATCCGTTATGCATTTGAATACTGCAAAAAGAGAAACAAGGGTAAAACTCTCACACTCTGCGGAAAGACTAATGTACTCACTTTTGCATTTGATCTTTGGGAAAGGACTTTTTACGAAGTCGCAAAGGAATATCCGGACATTAAAGCTGAATATGCACATGTAGATGCCATTACAATGTGGTTCGTAAAGAACCCCGAGTGGTTTGATGTGATTGTAACCGACAATATGTTCGGGGACATCATCACAGATCTTGGCGCGATGATCCAGGGCGGAATGGGTATTGCTGCAGGCGGGAATTTAAACCCCGAGGGCGTCTCTATGTTCGAGCCGATCGGCGGGTCTGCCCCAAAATATAAAGGGCAAAACAAGATCAACCCACTTGCAGCAATCTGCGCTGCAGGCATAATGCTTGAACACCTCGGTGAAGAAAAATCCGGCAAAGAAATAGAACAGGCGGTCATGAAAGTGACTGCAAATGATATAAAGAGTCTAGCTGCAGGTCAGATGGGACTTACAACAACTGAGGCAGGCGACCTGGTTGTAAAATACGTTACAGAATCATAGGAGATACGATGCTTAAGAAAAAAGATAAATATGTTGTGGCCGTTGTCGGTGCGACCGGCGCGGTTGGAAATGAAATGATAGCTACACTTGAGGAAAGAAATTTCCCTGTTGATACACTCCGCCTCTTTGCTTCAGAGCGCTCTGAAGGGAAGACACTTGAATTTCACGACAAGCCTGTGAACGTTGAGATACTTACGGACAAAGTCTTTGACGGAATCGATATCGCACTATTCTCCGCCGGCGGTGACAGAAGCTTGGAGTTTGCACCCGCTGCCGCCAAAGCAGGCTGTGTTGTGGTAGACAACTCCAGTGCTTGGAGAATGGATCCCAACGTTCCGCTCGTCGTACCCGAGGTCAACCCGTATGACCTTGACTGGCATAAAGGTATTATTGCAAACCCCAACTGCTCTACGATCCAGATGGTAGTCGTACTAAAACCAATTCATGTAGCCGCAAGAATTAAGAGGGTAATAGTAACGACATTCCAGTCCGTATCTGGCACAGGCAAAAAAGCAATGGATGAACTGATGCAACAAACCGGGGCCCTGCTGAATTTCCAGGACATCACACCCACGGTTTACCCTCATCAGATCGCTTTTAACTGCCTTCCTCACATCGACCAGTTCATGGATGACGGCTACACAAAAGAAGAGATAAAGATGGTCAACGAAACGACAAAGATCCTAGGAGATGATACAGTGAAGGTGTCAGCAACCACAGTAAGGGTCCCAGTATTCAGGGGCCACTCAGAATCTCTTAACATTGAGACGGAAAAGCACATTTCCGCCGATGAAGTCAGAGCAGTCCTTTCCGCAGCCGACGGAGTATTAGTATATGATGCCCCGGACAAGAACATTTATCCTTTGCAGACTGACTGCGCGGGAAAAGATGATGTCTACGCAGGCCGCATCAGGGAAGACAATACAATTGAGAACGGCATAAACATGTGGATCTCAGCCGACAACCTCAGAAAAGGCGCGGCGCTAAATGCAGTGCAAATTGCTGAGGAACTGATTAGAAGAAACTAATAACGAATCGCAGATATCAGGGGGATTATGGAAAAGGTTGATTATATTGTCAGGGCTGATTATTTACTTACTATGGAGGGAGACCTTTCCGTTATTACAGACGGAGCGGTAGCCGTAACCAGAAGTATTATTACCGATGCTGGAACATTCGGTGATATATCCAATAAATATACATCAGACAATATAATCGACGGGAAGAACAAAGTCCTCATGCCAGGACTTATAAACACCCACACCCACGCAGCAATGGTATATTTCAGAGGACTTGCTGATGACATGCCTTTACAGGACTGGCTGGAGAAGCACATCTGGCCGGTAGAAATGAAATGGCTTACCGCCGAGTTTGTAGATGATGCCATTGAACTCGCTTGCCTCGAAATGCTCAAGTCAGGCGTTACGACATATACCGACCAATATTTCTACCAGGACGTTGCTGGAAGGAAGCTCGACAAGATAGGAATGCGTGGTATCCTCGGTTCAGGCGTAATCGATTTCCCCTGGAAGGATGTGGCTCAAACCACTGATGATTATTTCAAAAATGCTGAGGAGCTGATTAAGAACTTCAAAGGCAGTGAACTCGTTACCCCTTGTGTAGCACCGCACGCAACCTACACCTGCGGTCCAGACAATTACAAACGAGCAAAAGAGTTGGCTGATAAATATGACGTACCGCTACACACTCATCTGGCAGAAACTCAGTTTGAAGTGGCGGAGTGTCAGAAAAGATTTGGCAAAACCCCTGTTGAACATCTTGATAATATCGGCTTTCTTTCAGAGCGCGTTTCAGCTGCACACTGCGTATGGTTAACTGGTAAGGAAATAGATATTCTTGCAGAGCGCAAGGTAGGAGTCGCTCATTGCATGGAAAGCAATCTAAAGCTAGCATCCGGGATTGCGCCTGTTCCTAAATTACTTAATGCAGGTGTCAAAGTCGCGTTCGGCACTGACGGCGCAGCCAGCAACAACGACCTCAGCATCCTCGGCGAAATGGCCACAGCAGCTAAAATCCATAAAGCCATTTCGCAAGACCCGACCGTTATTGATAGCAGGACAGCCCTTTTAATGGCCACTCGAAACGGTGCGGAAATGTTCGGACTCGGAGACACAACCGGATCGATAAAACCAGGAAAAAAAGCCGACCTCGTACTTGCAGACCTTAATAAGCCTCATCTTACCCCCCTATACGACATTTACTCTCACATCACGTATTGCATGAGATCATCTGATATCGATACTGTGATGGTAAACGGAAAAATAGTCGTACAAAACCGCGCCATGACTACTCTTGATGAAGATGAAGTACTATCGAAAGCCAGGGCGTGGGGGAAAAAGATTAAAGAATAGTTCTGGAATCATATCTAGTTTTCCAGGAACAGTCACTGTCAAGGATATATAATGTCTCTTCCCGCATGCAAAATCTGTTCACATAGTACCAGCATATTAACTGATCCCAAATCGAACACTTCGTATTATTCCTGCCCCTTCTGCGATTTCATATTCATAGATGAAATGTCCATTCCCTCTGAGGACGAAGAAGAACGACGGTACAGGCAGCATAACAACACCCTTGAAAACGAGGGGTATGTCAGCATGCTAAGACAATTCATAAATAATTACATCAGTCCCTATCAGACATCAATAAAAACATCCCTGGATTTCGGCTGCGGCAGCAATCCTGTTTTAGCCGCCCTGCTAAAAGAAAAGGGGATTGCCGTAGACACCTATGATAAGTTTTTTTCCAAAGACAAAGTCTACGTCAATAAGAAGTATGATCTCATTACCGTAACTGAAGTCATTGAACATTTAAAGGAACCTGTCGACACATTCAAACTTCTTAGACGTCACCTTAATGAAAACGGCATTTTAGCCATAATGACCATGTTCCATCCACAAGATGACAAACAGTTCCTCGATTGGTGGTACAGAAGAGACAGGACACATATTTCATTTTATAATCTCAAAACATTAAAGCACCTGGCAAAGACATTTGATATGAAGCTCATAAATCATGACAATAAAAACGCTTGCGTCTTACAGGCGATATGCGACTGATACCTATAATCACTCTTAATCCCTTTCTTATTGCAGAAATTAACCTTCAACTTATTTATTGACATACCAACAAGAGCACAATATCATATATGCAATCATCAACCTTTTCACAATTATCAATATTTATACCATGGAAGGACTAGCCCCATCTCATGAGTGAGCAACAAGCCAATAATCCACTGCATGGCGTGACCCTGGAGCAAATCATAAACAAACTATTCGAGTATTATGGCTGGGACGAGTTAGGAAAACGCATCAACATTCGGTGTTTCAACAGTGATCCCTCAGTAAGGTCCAGTCTCAAGTTTCTAAGAAAGACACCTTGGGCAAGAAAAAAAGTCGAGGACTTATACATCGACATAATGGATTAGTTTTAAGATAGCAGATAAAATGATCGAGCTGGCAAAGTCGTAAAAATGTCTTATTATAGGGCCCCAGAAGAAATTTATGATGATCGTGAAACAGCAGCACTTTGGGCACGCCAAGCACATGAAGTCGCACTAAAACAAATCACTAATAAAAAAGGAAATAGGGCAATATAATCGGTTTTTTCGGCTATCGGCAGAGCAAACTAACAACATATAACATTTTCATATCCTAAACGCTACCAGTGGTCAGCAGGCACATGTGGCCGCTAAGTTTATTTTACCCCGCTGTGTTAAGCTTAATACAGAAAACTAAATAGAGATATTTCTGGAATAGGTCTACAATTCATCTTTTTGACCATTTTTCTCTCCCTTTTCCATTCAAATTAATTTCTTTTAATATCTGAAACTAGCTGAGGACAGCTAATAATCATTTCATATAATATCAATGCCTAAATTCACATTACAAAACAGACATATCTATTGTGAGGACTTGGAAAAACGCATTTCTGAAAGCGGTTGCTATGATGCAAAAGGTTCAACGATTTGCCGCGCTTGTTCAGTAAAACCTACTCGCGAAAAGATTAAACAGATTAATACTGTCAAAAGGAAAGGTCTCTAAAATTATGCAGGAAAAGAAAGAAGCATTTATGAGGATTCTGAATAGTGCTCACAAAATAAAAACCACCTCGGACGCAGTCGCGGCAGTGCTAAGCAAATTAATTTTTTGTCCATTTTGCGACGAATACTTTACGGACTCTCCCGCTTTATCGGAGCATATAAAGCATGCACACTCCAGTTCTTTAAACAGCAAAACTGTCACAGTGGACGATCACGAAGTCAGTAAAGACGCCAAAACTATTTATATCTGCCCTCATTGCCACTTTGCCGTAGATAATTGCTGTAGTTCGCCAACAACCATGATGACATCGCACATTGATTCTCATTCATTATCAATTGTACCTAATACAACAATGGTGTTTCAGCTTTCAACTGACAGGAAACTTATTGATACATACATTAACGGCAAGGTGAAAGCCGACATATATTTGTGTCCTATTTGCAGCAGTATACTCAGCAGTAAAGAAGCCCTTCTTCGACATTTATATCTGAGTCATTCTGATTCCGAAGGTAAACATGTCTCAGCCGAAACCATTAACCTCATCGAGACCTGTGCAGAGGAAATGCCCGATAAAAATGCCGTTAAAAGAAAATACGGAGCTAAATATTCCTTTTAAAATATTAAGGGGAGGTACGTACCTCCCCGAATACTCTTCTGCCTAATCACTGATTTATTACTCCATAACTCAACGCCCCCTTTACAAATAATTACTTATTTTGCTCTTTATGACAATATTGAATCTTCAACACTAGAGAGTTAGCCTATTTATATGTGATACAATAGTTATAATAATCAGGAACATACATTAGTTCCAGTCTAGAATCTAACGCAACACACTTGGCGCGGAGCGTCAATAATGTTAAGTTGGAGTTCTATGACAAAATACAAAAGATTAAGCGATTTAGAACGAGAGGAAATAAGCAGGATG